>JADMIO010784969.1_pt1 | contig 91691 bp, 79 predicted proteins | sample 8958161 | NCBI WGS metagenome assembly JADMIO01 (sample SAMN16585339, study PRJNA669376) | soil metagenome | isolation source: Crop rotation soil | place: USA: Cullars Rotation, Alabama | collected 2011
CTTTCCCAAAATCGCAAAGTCATCAAAAAACCGCAAAGTTGTTTAAAATAAGAGCAACACTACAAAAGGAGATAAGAAGAGCACATACCTCAGTCACTTATTATCACTAGCGCTCGCCGCAGCCGTGTAACCGAGCATAGCGAGCGAACTGGCGAGGAAGCAAAGAAGAACTGTTCTGTCAGATAGCTCTTACGCTCAGCGCAAGAAGAAATATCCACCGTGGGAAAAACTCCAGGTAGAGGTACACACGCGGATAGCCAATTCAGAGTAATAAACTGTGATAATCAACCCTCATCAATGATGACGAACTAACCCCCGATATCAAGTCACATGACGAAGGGAAAGAGAAGGAAATCAACTGTGACAAACTGCCCTCAAATTTGGCTTCCTTAAAAATTACAGTTCAAAAAGTATGAGAAAATCCATGCAGGCTGAAGGAAACAGCAAAACTGTGACAAATTACCCTCAGTAGGTCAGAACAAATGTGACGAACCACCCTCAAATCTGTGACAGATAACCCTCAGACTATCCTGTCGTCATGGAAGTGATATCGCGGAAGGAAAATACGATATGAGTCGTCTGGCGGCCTTTCTTTTTCTCAATGTATGAGAGGCGCATTGGAGTTCTGCTGTTGATCTCATTAACACAGACCTGCAGGAAGCGGCGGCGGAAGTCAGGCATACGCTGGTAACTTTGAGGCAGCTGGTAACGCTCTATGATCCAGTCGATTTTCAGAGAGACGATGCCTGAGCCATCCGGCTTACGATACTGACACAGGGATTCGTATAAACGCATGGCATACGGATTGGTGATTTCTTTTGTTTCACTAAGCCGAAACTGCGTAAACCGGTTCTGTAACCCGATAAAGAAGGGAATGAGATATGGGTTGATATGTACACTGTAAAGCCCTCTGGATGGACTGTGCGCACGTTTGATAAACCAAGGAAAAGATTCATAGCCTTTTTCATCGCCGGCATCCTCTTCAGGGCGATAAAAAACCACTTCCTTCCCCGCGAAACTCTTCAATGCCTGCCGTATATCCTTACTGGCTTCCGCAGAGGTCAATCCGAATATTTCAGCATATTTAGCAACATGGATCTCGCAGATACCGTCATGTTCCTGTAGGGTGCCATCAGATTTTCTGATCTGGTCAACGAACAGATACAGCATACGTTTTTGATCCCGGGAGAGACTATATGCCGCCTCAGTGAGGTCGTTTGACTGGACGATTCGCGGGCTATTTTTACGTTTCTTGTGATTGATAACCGCTGTTTCCGCCATGACAGATCCATGTGAAGTGTGACAAGTTTTTAGATTGTCACACTAAATAAAAAAGAGTCAATAAGCAGGGATAACTTTGTGAAAAAACAGCTTCTTCTGAGGGCAATTTGTCACAGGGTTAAGGGCAATTTGTCACAGACAGGACTGTCATTTGAGGGTGATTTGTCACACTGAAAGGGCAATTTGTCACAACACCTTCTCTAGAACCAGCATGGATAAAGGCCTACAAGGCGCTCTAAAAAAGAAGATCTAAAAACTATAAAAAAAATAATTATAAAAATATCCCCGTGGATAAGTGGATAACCCCAAGGGAAGTTTTTTCAGGCATCGTGTGTAAGCAGAATATATAAGTGCTGTTCCCTGGTGCTTCCTCGCTCACTCGACCGGGAGGGTTCGAGAAGGGGGGGCACCCCCCTTCGGCGTGCGCGGTCACGCGCACAGGGCGCAGCCCTGGTTAAAAACAAGGTTTATAAATATTGGTTTAAAAGCAGGTTAAAAGACAGGTTAGCGGTGGCCGAAAAACGGGCGGAAACCCTTGCAAATGCTGGATTTTCTGCCTGTGGACAGCCCCTCAAATGTCAATAGGTGCGCCCCTCATCTGTCAGCACTCTGCCCCTCAAGTGTCAAGGATCGCGCCCCTCATCTGTCAGTAGTCGCGCCCCTCAAGTGTCAATACCGCAGGGCACTTATCCCCAGGCTTGTCCACATCATCTGTGGGAAACTCGCGTAAAATCAGGCGTTTTCGCCGATTTGCGAGGCTGGCCAGCTCCACGTCGCCGGCCGAAATCGAGCCTGCCCCTCATCTGTCAACGCCGCGCCGGGTGAGTCGGCCCCTCAAGTGTCAACGTCCGCCCCTCATCTGTCAGTGAGGGCCAAGTTTTCCGCGAGGTATCCACAACGCCGGCGGCCGGCCGCGGTGTCTCGCACACGGCTTCGACGGCGTTTCTGGCGCGTTTGCAGGGCCATAGACGGCCGCCAGCCCAGCGGCGAGGGCAACCAGCCGAGGGCTTCGCCCTGTCGCTCGACTGCGGCGAGCACTACTGGCTGTAAAAGGACAGACCACATCATGGTTCTGTGTTCATTAGGTTGTTCTGTCCATTGCTGACATAATCCGCTCCACTTCAACGTAACACCGCACGAAGATTTCTATTGTTCCTGAAGGCATATTCAAATCGTTTTCGTTACCGCTTGCAGGCATCATGACAGAACACTACTTCCTATAAACGCTACACAGGCTCCTGAGATTAATAATGCGGATCTCTACGATAATGGGAGATTTTCCCGACTGTTTCGTTCGCTTCTCAGTGGATAACAGCCAGCTTCTCTGTTTAACAGACAAAAACAGCATATCCACTCAGTTCCACATTTCCATATAAAGGCCAAGGCATTTATTCTCAGGATAATTGTTTCAGCATCGCAACCGCATCAGACTCCGGCATCGCAAACTGCACCCGGTGCCGGGCAGCCACATCCAGCGCAAAAACCTTCGTGTAGACTTCCGTTGAACTGATGGACTTATGTCCCATCAGGCTTTGCAGAACTTTCAGCGGTATACCGGCATACAGCATGTGCATCGCATAGGAATGGCGGAACGTATGTGGTGTGACCGGAACAGAGAACGTCACACCGTCAGCAGCAGCGGCGGCAACCGCCTCCCCAATCCAGGTCCTGACCGTTCTGTCCGTCACTTCCCAGATCCGCGCTTTCTCTGTCCTTCCTGTGCGACGGTTACGCCGCTCCATGAGCTTATCGGGTCCACTCGCGAACGCAGAAAGGCCCACCCGAAGGTGAGCCAGTGTGATTACATTTGCGGCCTAACTGTGGCCAGTCCAGTTACGCTGGAGTCACTAGTATTTAGGTGACACTATAGAAGCGGCCGCGACAACTTGTCCACGTGGAATTCTAAGCTTAGGATCCCAATGTGCTGGAAAGGGCTTGCGCGGCGTTGCGCGTCCGCCTGAAGAGAAAGGCATACAGGCGGGGTGCCATGGCCGCGTAGATGGCAGAGAAGGCGACGTCGTCACCCTTCGCGTAGCGTTCCATGGCGGGGCGAACATCGGCGGTCTCGAGCGACTTGGCTTGGGGCATTTGAGGTCTCATGACCCACCCCTTGAGCAAGCGGTGGGCCAATGCTTGCCCAAGCCAAAAACAGCTCATTTCCAGCCCAAGAGAGTCGCGACGTGAGCGATTTTCGGGACTAGGTGTCCGGCTGGCCGAACCTGTCCGGGTTTCCGAACACCGGGTCGGGTTTTGGTGTAGTTTTGCTAGCTGCCGAAACCATGGCCCCGTACAGCATCTCCGCAGGAGGCATGATAGGCGGTCGCTATCGGCTCGACCGCCTCTTGGGCGAGGGCGGGATGGGGAGGGTCTGGTCCGCGACCCACGTGGTGACGCGGCGGGCGGTTGCCATCAAGTTCTTGAAAGAAGCGGTTCAGCACAAGAGCGACGTCAAACAGAGGTTTTTGCGCGAAGCCACCGCGGCCAGCGCGCTTCGGCATCCGAACGTGGTCGAGGTCATCGACGTGTTCGATCTCGACGACCAATCGCCGGTCATGGTGATGGAGCTCTTGGAGGGAGAAACCTTGGGGGCCAAGCTGGCCCGCGAAGAACGTCTCAGTGCCGAAGAGACGTCAGCGCTGATGCTACCCGTCATCGACGCCGTTTCCGCCGCACACGCACTCGGGATCGTGCACCGCGATCTCAAGCCCGAGAATATCTTCATCGCTCGCTCGGGCGCCACATCGCGCGTCAAGGTGCTCGACTTCGGCATCGCCAAGCTGTCGGCCGAGCACTACCTGGAAATTGGCCAATCGGTCCTCGAGACCGAGGCAGGAGCGATCTTGGGCACGCCTTGCTACATGGCTCCCGAGCAGCTCACGAGCAGCGGTGTGGATCACGCCGCCGACATGTGGTCGCTCGGGGTCATTCTCTACGAGTGTTTGTCCGGAACTCGTCCCGTCGAAGGCAGAAACCTGGCCGAGGTGATCGCGCGCCTTTTGAACGGCGTGATCACGCCGCTCGAACGGCTCGCGCCCGAGCTGCCGCACGATCTGACGGCGATCGTTCAGCAGATGCTGTCTCGTGACGTGAAGCGCCGCCCGCAGGACTTGAGCGAGCTGATCAAGGTCTTGACTCGATACAGTCATGTACGCACCGCGGCCGCTCCAACCCCGACGGTGGCTTCGCTTCCGGATCGTGTCCCAGCCGCGTCTCTGAAGCCGAAAAAGCAGGAGCCGCCCAACCGGACGATGCAATCGGCGCCTGCGCTAGGGCTCGACACCGCGCCCGTCGATTCGACCGATCCAACCTCTTCGACGCCGCAGTCGCCCGAGAGACGCCGCGGTGGGTCGTCGTTTTTGTATGCGTTGATAGGCGGTGCGGTGCTCGGCATCATCGCTGTGGTGAGCCTTCTGCTTCGGCCAGCGGACCCGAGCGTCGATTCCCCTGGGGCGGTCCAATCGCCCTCGGCCACGGTGACGGCCGTTATCACGCCACCGGCTCCGAGCGTTCCACCGCCGCCCGCCGCCGCGATCCCGGTCGTCGCGGTACCGGTCGTTGCGGTACCGGCAGAGAGGCCCTCGGCTGCTCCCGCTAAATCGTCGCATCCTGCCCCTCCGCGGCCAGGTCGAACGCCCTCCTCCGGCAAGAATGATTCAGAGGGCGCTCTTTTTTCGGGACGAAAGTAGCCTCTCCTCGTTAAAAGAGTGAATCATGAAGTTAGCGGCCTGGGGCCTGGTGGCGGTCTCCGTGTTGTCGGCAGAAGCGCACGCCGATCCGCGTGACCCTGCGGCGGCGCAAGCGATGTTCGATGCGGGCATGTCGCTGATGAAGGCCCGCGACTATGCGAAGGCGTGCCCCAAGCTCGCCGAAAGCCAGCGCCTCGATCCCGGGATCGGCACCCAATTTCAGCTGGGGGTTTGCTACGAGGGACAGGGGCTGACGGCCAGCGCGTGGGCTCAGTTTCTCGAAGTTGCATCGCTCGCGGGTGCATCCGGACAAGCCGATCGTCAGCAACTTGCACGCAAGCGCGCCGAGCGTCTCGAGCCGCGCCTCGGGCGTGTTCGCATCAATGTGCCCAGTGCCAAGCGCGTGTCAGGTCTGCAGATCGAGCGCGACGGCGCAGCGGTTCGCGATGTCTCCTGGGACGCCGCGTTGCCGGTCGATCCGGGCGAGCACAAGATCACCGCGAGCGCGCCGGGGCATCTCTCGTTCGTGACGAAGGTCGTCGTGCAGGAAGGTCGGACATCCGACGTCGATATTCCGCAGCTCGAAGAAGAGGCTACCGAAGCCCAACCGACCGCTCCTCCGCCTGCCGACGCGCGCTCGGCAGCTCCCCCGCAGCCAGCGGCCGCTCCTGCTCCGGCCGCGTCGCGCGCGGCCGAAGCGGCGCCGACCAAGGCTCCAACTGCAGAACCGCCGTCATCGGGTATGGGGGCGGCAGCGATCGGGCTGGGCAGCCTGGGAATCATCGGGCTCGGAGTGGGAACTGCGCTCGCCGTCATGGCAAATTCCAAGTTCCAAGATTCGAAGGCCGATTGCGATCCCACCAACGAGGACCATTGCCACGCCAACGGGGTCAAGCTTCGTGACGACTCGATCTCGTTGGCCAACGCATCGACCGCCGGGTTCATCATTGGCGGGCTCGCGCTCTCGAGCGCGACGGTCATCCTTCTGATGCGCGGGACCTCCAAACCGGCTGCGGCGATGGGGGCACCGCTGACCGCGGGGGTTCAGGCGAGCCCCACGGCTGGAAGCTTCGTGCTCAAGGGGAGCTTCTGATGGCCGGCGTCTCGATGAAGAAGGCTCTTGGGCCAGCGTTGTTCGTTCTGTTGTCGGGATGCACTGCGGTGCTTGGGATTCACAGTGCGGAGCTCGTCGATGACACCGGTGGTTGGGGGACGGGGAGCGGGACCACCTCGAGCACCGGCACGGGTAACGCAAGCAACAACGACGATTCCTGTGGCACCGCCCCTGCGCCGGATTGCTCGAATTGCCTCGCGATGACCTGCAAGAGCGCCTTGGATGCATGCCTTACAAAGGCGGACTGCCGTTCAGCGCTCAACGACTACGCGAAGTGCCTCGACAAGGACTGCGTGGACACGATGAGTTGTGCCGAGGCCATCGGTGCGGTCAATCAGAGTCTCATGACCTGCATTGCCGGGGCTTGCTCATCCAAATGCGGAAATAGTAGGGTGGTTTCGCGGTGCGAGATCTACTGCGGGTGCATGCAGAATATTTGCCCCTCCCAATTCGGTAGTCCCTTGGGAGGGTCGCTGGCCAATTGCATGAACGCTTGCGGCACACTTACCGACCACGACGCGGACTGTCGCTCGAATCATTGCGAGTTTGCCGCCCTATCGACTGACTCTGCCCGACACTGCGATCACGCGGTCGGCGGCTCTGGTTTGTGCACGCCTCAACACGCGCCCAATGCTTGCTTCGGAAAGAAGGAAACGGGCTTTCCTTGTAGCAAGTCGAGCGAGTGTTGCAGCAGCAGTTGCGAACAAGAAGTATGTAAGTGAAACGCTATCGAATCGCCGTTGCTGTGCGCGCGCAGAGATCGGGGTTGAACCCGAGGGCTTGGGCAGGCGGGTCGATGGTCTGAGTGCTGTCGTCGATCGATAGCAAATAGGCCACGAGCGCGGGGATCGCGGACCGACGTTGATCGGAACCGCCCAGAAAGCCCGGGGCCAGCGCTTGGTGGTGCTTCTCGAACACGATGTCCAATGCTTCTTCGAGGGTCCGCGCGTTTCCCGCATGAAAATACGGCGCGCCTGCCGCGATCCCTACCAAGCTTGGAATGTTGAATCCGGTCGCACCGAGGGCGAGCGTCTTCATGTCTTGCCTGAGCTCGAGTACTTGAGGAGCGCCAGGGGGAGTCACGCCGAGAAAGTTGGTCGATGCCGGTGGCTGGGCGGGAAACGTCCCCACATCCCTCAAGACGCAGTTGATCTGATCAGCGGCCGCGGTAGCGGCTTGGTAAGCGTAGGTGACTGAATCGGTGCTGCCGGGACTCCACCGCCGCAAGGGCGCAGATCCCGATTTTCCGGGAGGATTGAGGGACGTCATGGGCATGGGAACGTCGTACGTCACCGTGCGAAGTTGCCCAAGCAACGCTGGAGGCACGCTCATCGAGGGCGGAGCGGCATAGGGCAGCGCACCATTGTTCTCGACCCCAGGCGTGTAGAACACCTTGGAGAGCGTGAACCCCGGACCGCCGTGGCACGCGGCGCAGTTTCCCTGCTCGAAGAGCGCCTTGCCCTGCGCCGCCAGACTCGCCTGGTCGGCATCCATCGTCGGTGCGCGTGGCGCGCGCACCGTTCGGATGAATGCATCGACGTCGTTCCACCCGGTAACGGCTGTGGTGTCGCAGACCGGCGCATCGGCGGCGCAAAGCTTATTCTGGACGAGCGACGCCAACGATCCGTTCAGATTGTTGAGCAGCGTGGTCGTCGGTTTCGGATCGACCTTCTCTCCCTTGGGAATGGGGAGTGTGCCATCGTAGAGAATCCGCAAATCGTTGCTTGGCGGGCCGAACGGGTAGGTCCACAACATGACCCCACTGCCGCCGGCCACGCTTCGGACGATGGCTTCGATGTCGTGAACCTCGTCGATGTTGCCGCCCCAAAGCATCATCCTTCGACGGGGTGACGGGCCGCTGTCGTAGGTCCCAGCGGCGGAGATGGTTCGCCGCGGACCGCGTGCGAAGAACCACGTCACGCCGTCGGACAGCCCGTCGGGGTGGCACGACTCGCACGAGAGCCACGCTTCTCCTTTGAACGACCAGGTGTCGAGGCCGGTCGCGAAAAGTCGATGACCGTTGTTTGCCGGTGAGTCCAGATACTCTTTGGCGCGTCGTACTTCATCGGCCGTGTCTTTGAACGCGACCACCGACGACTTGGCCAGGTCGATGACCGAAACGTTCTGAGTCGCGTCGTTCACCACGAGGGCGAACGGTGCTTCCGTTCGCTGCGAGACGGCGATGCCTACGGGCAGGCGCCCTGCTTGAACTCCGTTTGCAGCCAGATCGACGAAGCGCGCACCAGGTTCGCCGATTGTGCCAGGGCCTCCCGGGGAGCTTGCGCCGGAAGCGGGCTCTGCCTCGAAGACCGCATCGGCACTGAGAGCCGTGATGTAGAGCTTCAACTTGCCGGAGGTGGATGAGCTCGCGACGATCGCGTTGGGAACGAGCGGAAATCGGCGCTCCGCGGCGTTGTCCGCGGCATAGAGGCCTTCGAGCTTTTGAGTCAAAACGAGGCGCTGTTCCGGTGCTTCGACATTCTTCGTCGTGTCGATCGCGAACACGACAGGGTAAACGATCGTCTTGAAATTGGATGTGTCGGTGGAGTTATCCATCTTCTTCGCTGGCCCCAGCGGACCCGCGGGCGACGCGCACATGCTCGTCACGTAGAGCCGATCGTTGTCGATGACCGCAGCGTAAAGTTGATTGGGGAAACAGCTGGTGGGGCGTCGTTGCGCCGGATCCAATGCAGCATTCGGTGCATCGTAGAAGCCGGTGTCCGCCACGGGCCGAATCGGAATGGGATCGCCCGGGACGCCTTCCCTGATTGGGAAGGGATACACGAGACCTTCGCGGTTCCGGTCGAACGACGTGACGTCTCCAGGCGGGGGAGTAGCAGGAGCAGCCGCTGCGTCCGTTGCGGTGCCGCCTGTGTCGGGCGTCATTGCATCGGAAACGGTCGCGTCCAAGCTCGTCGCGTCGACCGTTGCGTCGGATGTCATCGCATCCGTCGCGGTGCCGGCATCGGCGATGGATCCATCGGGGTGCTCGATGATTGGGCATTCAGCCGAGCACGAGGTGAAACACGGGGGCCGAGCTATCGACAGCGAGACACGGCTGAGAAGGTTCATGCAAACACCACACGACTTGGGATCTCCGCAGTGATTTTCGTGGGCGCACTGGACGAACGCCTTGCAGTTGGTATCGGTGCCTTCCTTCAGGCAATCGTCATAGGGAACCGGGCAGGTTCGGCAAAGGCACTTGCTCAGGCAGGAGGCCGCGGGATTGGCGATCTCCATCATGCATGCCGGCGCGATGACGGAGGCTTCCGGCGGTCCAAGTCCAGCCCCTCCGGCGCCGCCCTCCGCAAAAACTTGCCCCGGGGTCCCGGCGTCTAAATTTGGCGGTGGAACCCGCGGCGATTCGAGCATTGGCTGGGAAAAGAACTCGGTCGCGTACAGCGTTTCCTCGTCGTCGTCGCCATGGCCGTGGTCTGTTATGGCGAGCGCGCGGGGGTGAGCAAGCGCAAGCCGACTCGCCACGCTGCCAAGGCGGCCCGTGCGGGCCAGCGGTTCGTTCAGATCGATCGGCGTGTGAGTCTTGAAATCGTACGTCGTGATGACTCCGATGGTTCCATCAGCCCAGTTGGCGACGAAAAGGCGCTCGCCGCTGGGGGTAATGACGATCGCCGTCGGTTCGGATCCCACCGCCGCGTCGTGCAAGGGATCGTCACGTGTCGGGTCGCTGTGCAGTCTCAGGATTCGAAGGACCACCTGCTTGTGTCGCGAAACGACGTACGCTGTGTCGTCGTCGGCGCCGATGACTGCTACCCAAGGCTCCCAGTCGGGTCCCAGGTCGATCTCCTTTTTCTGAAGAATCACCTTGTCGGGCGTTGCAGTCGGATCGAGCAAGAAGATGGTGACGACGCTGGCGCTGCGGTTGCACGCGACTGCGATTCGCTCGTCACGGCTCAGTACGACCGCATCGCCGCGAGTATGGCCGATGCTCGTCTTTACGGTCGGTTCTGTCGCGCCCGGACCACCTTCAGACGAGCTGCACGTCATTATCGCTAGGAGCGATACGAGAAATAGCGTTCGCGACAGGAATCGACCCATAGAACCGCTCGGCCCGGCGCATTCTATGGAGAGGGCCCCTGGAAAGCCAGCCCGAACAAAGCCTATCATCGCCATGGATTTGGGAGCTCAGCGAAAGAGGATTCGACGACCACGTGGATGACACTGCGATAATTCTAACCGTCGTTTCCGACCCAACCGAGCAAACGCGGCTCGCGGCTCTCCTTCAGCAAGAAGGTGCGCGCGCCATCGCCTGTCGGCGCGAGTCGGATGCGCTCGATCTGCTGAATTCGGAGCCGGCTCAAGTCGTGATGCTGGAGCTCAGCTCGTCGACCCCGGACCTCCTCGGCGCGCTCGAACAGAAGTGGCCGGGTCTACCGATCATCCTCATTGCCGACGCAGCGTCATCGGTGGAAGCCGAAGCGGCGCTCCAAGCGGGGGCGGCCGACGTCTTGGAGAGGCCGCTCCGAGCCGAGCAGCTCGGCTACGTTTTGGCCAAGGCGTTGACCACGGTCAAGAGCTTGGCCGCGCGTCCCCCTCCGCCTTCGTCCACCGCCAAGGTAGGCATCCTGGGTGAATCGGCGGCCATGCGTCAGGCCTATGCGACGCTGGAGCGCGCCGCCAAAGGTACCGCGACGGTTCTCGTTCGCGGCGAGAGTGGTACGGGCAAAGAGCTCGTCGCGCGCGCCATTCACGATGCATCGCCACGCGTCGCGCAGCCGTTCGTGAAAATCGACTGCACCTCGCTGCCCGAGAACCTGCTCGAAGGCGAGCTGTTCGGTTATGAAAAAGGAGCGTTCACCGGCGCGGTGGCCCGCAAGCTCGGGCGCGTAGAGCTCGCCGACAAGGGAACGCTCTTTCTCGACGAGATCGGGGAGCTGGGCCTTCCTTTGCAGGCCAAGCTGCTCCGGCTTCTGCAAGACAAACAATTCGAGCGCCTTGGGGGAACGAAAACCATCCGCGTCGATGTTCGCATCGTCGCCGCCACTCACCGCGATCTCGAGACGATGATCGAGCGCGATCAGTTTCGTTTGGATCTGTTCTATCGACTGAACGTCGTGCCCCTTTGGCTTCCACCATTGAGAGCGCGTCGCGAAGACATCGAGCTGCTGGCCGAACACTTCTGCAAGGTTTGCGGAGCCGCGAACGGCCGGCCCGACATGGTGATCGACGCGGACGCGCTCCGATTTCTGCGCAGTCAACGCTGGCCGGGCAATGTTCGGCAGCTCCAGAACTTCATCGAGCGGCTCGTGGTCTTGTCGGTCGATCCGATTATCACGCTCGAATTCGTTCGGGACGAGCTCGGGCGTCGGGTCACCTTTCAGACGCAGCCCGGAAGCACGGCCGGCGAGGTGGTTGCGGGTGCGACAATTGCGCAAGAGAGCCCGCTCGCCACGCAGGCGCCCTCCACCGACGCAGCCGCCTTGTCGCTCGGCCGTGAGATCAAAGCAGCCGAGAAGAAGGCCATCGAGCGCGCCCTCAAGACCGCCAAGGGCAATCGCAGTGTGGCGGCGCGCCTTCTGAATCTGAGCCGCTCCACGCTGTATTCCAAGCTTCAGGAGCACGGGTTGCTATAGCAGCGTCCTTCGGTAACGATCGGGGCACGAGCGATATTAGCGCACACGCGCCCACAGCTTTCCAAGCGGCAAGTTTTTTTTCGGGGCTTGTGGACCGCCGCCTTCGTCCGTTCTACGGGAAAGCCCAGAGGGGATCTCCCTCCGCGCTGAGCACTGGTCACCCGCATGCACCTGGCCGTCCTTCAACGACTCGAGCGCTGTTCCTCGCTTCCAACGCTCCCCGCGCTGGCGTTGCAGGTGCTTCACCTGTGCCAGAAGGAAGAGCTGAACCTGGCGGAGATCGCAAAGGTGCTGGCGACCGATCCGGCTCTGGCGACCAAAGTGATGCGGATGGCCAACTCGCCCATCATGGGGCTGCGCAGTCCGGCCAAGACGGTGTCGCACGCGATAAGTTTGCTCGGCGTCAATGCGGTGCGCACCCTCGCGCTCTCGTTCTCTTTGGCCCAGGACATGAAGCAAAGGGAGAAGAAGGAGAAGCGGCAGGTCTACTGGAAACGTTCGATCCTGTCGGCGATCGCCGCGCAAGAGGTCGCGAAAGCCGTGGGCATGCCGCACCCCGAAGAGGCGTTCTTGGCTGGCCTCCTTCAAGACATCGGGATCCTCGCCCTCAAGCAAGCGATGCCGGAGGCCTACGCGAGGATGATCAAGGAGGCCGACGGAGATCACGCGCGATTGGCCGATCTCGAGCGCGCCGAGCTAGGCGGAGATCACGCCGAGGTTGGCCAGTGGTTGCTCGAGCGATGGAACGTTCCGGGTTTGCTCGCTCTCGCGGTTGGGTCGAGTCACGGAACGTCGCCGTCCAGTGACAAGGAGATCGGTCAGCTTCTCAAGGTCGTCTCTCTTTCCGGATGGCTGGCCGACATCTGGGTGCGAGCCGATGCACCCGAGGCGACCCGCGTCGCGATGGCTCATGCCTTCGAGACGCTGGGGCTCGATGAGAAACTGCTCGAGCCTGTGCTGCGCGCGATCGCGACTGCGATGTTCAGCGAGGTGACCCGCCTCCTCGAGGCTGACATCGGATCACCCAAAGAGGTGAACGCCATCCTCGAGCAAGCCAAGGAGACGCTGCTCATCTCGGCGCTTCGGGTCGAGCAGGAAGCGGTGCAGGTGAGGCAGTCTGCAACCCGTCTCGAGGAGAAGCACCGCGTTCTCAGCGAAGAATCGCGCCGGGACAAGTTGACTCGACTTTTCAATCGCGATTGCTTCGATTTGTATCTGGAAGAGCAGGTCGAAGCAGTGCGAGCCATTCAAAAGCCGCTCAGCTTGCTCTTCTGCGACGTCGATCACTTCAAGAAAGTGAACGACAAATTCGGTCATCAAGCGGGCGACCAGGTGCTCATCGCCGTAGCTCGTGTGCTGAGTGAGCGATTGCGCCAGAAGGACCTACCGGTTCGCTTTGGCGGTGAGGAGTTCGTTCTCGTGCTCCCGGAGACCGACGAGGCAGGAGCGTGCACGGTAGCCGAGAGGCTCCGCAAGCGAATCGAGGAGTCTTCGGTCGAGAGCGCGACCGGCGTGATGCGAGTGACGATCTCGATTGGGTGCGCCACTCTGAGCCCGGGAGCGGGGCAGCTCACAGGAGCCGAGCTCGTTCAAGCCGCCGACGAAGCGCTCTATGCAGCGAAGAGGGCCGGTCGCAACCGCGTGCTTCACGCCGCCGATGGTCCAGACGGCTACGGTGTGTCGCGCGCCCTTGCTGCAGGAAGTGCCGCAGCTGCCGCTGCACCCAAGAGCCCGCCGATGCCGTCGGCCAGAGCATCGTGAAGATCGGCCGAGCGCCCCGGCACGAACAGCTGGTGAAACTCGTCCGTTAGCCCGTAAGCGACCGCGAGGAGCGCCGAGAGACCGATGAGCCAGCTGGTCTTCAGGGCCCAGGTTCGTCGCACGGCCAGAAAGCAGAGGGCCCCGAAGACCGAGTACACGAGGGCGTGCAGCACCTTGTCGTAACTCAGGATCTTGTATTGGGGAAACGAGCGGCCGGGGATCGACGAAAGGAGGAAGATGACGACGGCCCAGCCCGCGGCAAGCTTCCAAATTCGACGTGCTGGGTTCACGGGCGGGCTCTTGGCACGTTGGTAGGGTAAGGGCAAGTTGCTAAGATGGCGCTTCCAAGTTGGAGGTTAGCCATGCCCACCTGCAAGTCGTGCGGAGACGATGTCGAAGAGCTCGTGAGCGTGAAGGTCGCGAGCAAGACGCAGAAACTGTGCGAAGACTGTGCCGACCGAGCGCGTGAGGAGGCCGAAGTAGCCGAGGCGAGCGAGAGCGTCGTTCAGGGGATGATGGGGTTCAAAGGGCGTCGTTAATCGTCCGCGCTCGTCGTCGTCGAGATTACTCGAGGATGTCGATCGCGATGCGGATGCGCTTGTCTCGCAAGTGCTGACGAAGTTGCGCGACATTGATGTCGACGCACTTGGCGCTCCATGCCGCGAGAACCTCGGGTGGGCATCCAGCGGGCGGAGGATTCGGCGCCTCGAGCACGATTGCTTCGCCGTCCCAAGATGCGAGGACACCTTCGTAGATCAGTTGCTCTGCCATGGCGGCGGACGTTAGCACATTGGTGGCCGGCTGACGTCCGACTCATGGGACCGGCGAGGAGCGGGATGCAACGCCGTAGCTCACGCTAGTGCACCGCGTGCCCCTCGGCGTCCACCAACTCGGGCTTGGGGAAACCGTTGTCGGCCAGCGCCTTGATGGCCATGTCCTTCGGCCCCACGAGCACAACCGTCGCCGTCGACATATCGAGGTACTTCGACGCAAGCGTAGACAGATCCGTGAGGCTCGCGCTTCGCTGCGATTCCAAATCCTTCGCATCTTGATCCGGCGCCAGCGCGAGCCCCGCGTTGGACGAAAGGCTCCCCGCCACGCTGTGCAACGATCCGTACGACTGGAGCGCGTCGCCATTGAGCTGCGCGCGAAGCTTCTCGACCTCGGCTGGCGAGACACCCTCTTTGGCCATCTTGTCGATCTCTTTTCGGGTCTCGCCGAGCGCCGGTGTGATCGCGTCGCCGCGGATCGCCGCGCGCACGACGAACATGCCGGCTCCACGCTGCGCGTTGAAACGGGAGCGAACGCCGTAAGTCCAGCCGTGGTCTTCGCGGAGGTTTTGATTGAGCCGCGAGGTGAACGATCCGCCGAGCGCGATGTTCAGCATGCTGAGGCGAGCGAAGGAAGGATCGCTTGCCGCGGGCCCGGGGCCCGCGAAGGACATCACCACTTGCGGAGCGTCTGCGCGATCGACCACGAATGTGCGCACTCCTTTTCCTCCTTGCGCTGGCCCAGGGTCGATGACCTTGGGGGCTGGCGTGGTAGGCACTTGCCAGCTCGCGAACGCTTTCGTGAGCAGCGACGAAATCTGATCGGCCGTCACGTCGCCGGTGACCACGAACGTCGCTTGATCGGGACGCCAGATGGTCTTGTGCCACTTCGCCACGTCCGCGAGCTGTACCTTCTTGGCGGATGTGAGCGTTCCGTCGGGGGGGTGTGCGTAGGGGTGCTTCTCGCCGTAGTACTCCAGTGTGGTCACCACACGAGCGACGTCGTTCGGCTCGTGCGCGCGATTCTTCAGCGCGTTGTTCCAGAGGGTCTGTACCCGGGTCCAATCCTTTTTGTCGTTCCTCGGGCGTGCGATTGCATCCGCGACGAGCGGCAATGCTTGATCGAGCTTGGTCGCGAGCACCGAGATCGATACGACGCTTTCGTCGCGATCGGCGCTGCTCGAGAGACGCGCGCCGAGATCGTTGACTGCTTGCGAAAAAGCGAGCGCGTCGCGATCGCCGGCGCCCTCGTCGAGCATATCGGCCGTCGCGAAGGCGAGGCCCGCTTTGTCGATAGGCTCGCTCGAGCTGCCGTAGGGAACGACCACCGCGATGGTGACGAGTGGCAAGCCATGACGTTCGAGGAGCCAGACCTTCGACTTCCCGGGACCCTCGAGCACCTTGGGCCCCGGCGGCACGAAGGGAGGTGGAGGGCTCGGAATGGGCCGCGGGCCAAGGGCATCTACCGCGGCGGCGGAAGAAGCTGCCGGTGCTTCCGAGCTCGTGGAGGGCGCCGGGGAGAGCGGTGGCGATGGTGGCGGCGGTGGCGACCCACCACACGCAATCATGGAGGCAAGTGCCAAAGGCCCGATGAGACGAACACCCGTGATTGAGGTCGAGATGCTCATGGCTTCTTCTCCACGGCCTTTTTGGCACCAGCTGGAAGCGCGGCGGCAGGAGTTGGGACCACGCGCAGAACGACGCGCGCGTTCAGGTCGATGGTCTTTTTTGCCTGTGCGAGCACGCCATCGGCCGTGGCCCGCTCGTAGCGAGCCATGTCCTGGCTCACGTAGTTGGGATCGCCGAGCTCGCCCCAATACATGTTGATGAGCCGAGCGCGCGCCGCGATCGATTGGAGGTGATCGACGAACTCGTAGGCGATCTGATTTTTTGCTCGTTGCAGCTCTTCGGCGCTCGGGGGCCTGGAGATCGCCTCCGCGAGCACATCGTCGGTCGCCTTCTCCACCCCGTCGACCGAAACGCCGGGTCGGACCACGACCTCGATCGTGAAGATGCTGGATAGAGCCGACGAATCTTGAGTTGCGCTCACCGACTGCGCTAGCGCCTTCTCGTAGACCAGCGCCTTGTAAAGCCGGCTCGACTTGCCCGATGAGAGAATCGACGAAAAGAGGTCGAGCTCCGCGTCCCCGGGCTGGAAATGCGCGGGCGAGTGAAACGCCATCACGATCTTGGTCATCTCGACGTGGTCTTCGATCGTCTCGCGCACGACCTTGTCGAGCTTGGGCAAGGGCAGCGGCGTTGCCGGCTTGGACTCCGCTCCGGGTGGCGATGGAATCGAACCGAAGAAGCGCTCGGCAAGGGCTCTTGCGTCGCTCGCTTTCACGTCGCCTGCGATGACCAGCGAGGCGTTGGCCGGTACATAGTTCTGCTCGAAGAAACCCCGCACGTCTTTCACGCTCGCCGCTTCGAGATCGGCGTGCGAGCCGATGACGGGGTGATGGTAGGGATGCCCTTCGGGGTACATGAGCTCGGGCAATCGAAGCTCGACCTTGCCGTAGGGGCGGTTCTCGATCGTTTGTCGGCGCTCGTTACGCACCACGTCGCGTTGTAGGTCGAGCTTGGGTTGATCGATCTCCCGCCCCAGAGTCTCGAGGCGATCGGCCTCGAGCCATAGGAAGAGCGGCAGGAGTGTGGACGGACCAGTCTCGTGGTAGTCGGTGAAGTCCGAGCTCGTCCACGCGTTGTTGGATCCGCCTGCCGATTCCATCCACTCGTCGAAGGCTTTGCTCGGCGCGCGCTTGGTGCCCATGAACATGAGGTGCTCGAAGAGATGCGCAAAGCCAGTACGCCCGGGCTGCTCGTTCTTCGATCCCACGCGGTAGATGAGGTTCGTGGCAACCTCGGGCAGAAGGTGATCCTCGTGCACGATCACGGTCAAACCGTTGGGCAGTTTGCTCTGGGTGATGGGAAGATCGAGCGAGCGCGCAGGGCTCGCAGCGAGTGCGAGCGCTACGGGGAGCGATGCGAGTGAGATCTTCATGCGGCGCAGGCTAGCAAGCCAGCGTCCCTGACGAAACTCGATATTGCCCTAGACTCTGGTCGTCGGACCTAGGGCCTGGCGGGGAGCTGGTCGGTCGGGGCCGGGCTCATTAGAAACCACGATGAGATGCCCGACCCATCGAACCCAAAACCTCCGGGCACCGGTCCAACCAGACCGTCGTGGTCCGGTTGGCTCGTGCTTTTTGCGCTGCTGGCGGGGATGTGGATCTGGCAGCTGTTCGGTCAAGGACAGCGCGAGCTTCCGAGCATCACCTACAGCGAGTTCTACACGCTCGCCGGGGAAGGAAAGGTCGCGGCCGTGACCATCAGCGGACAATCGGTTTCGGGACGTCTCGTCGACCAGCAGATGATCGACAACCGAGCCATTCGCGAGTTCAAAACCACACTGCCGTCGCAAGCGGACGCCGAGCTCTTTCCGCTGCTTCGCGACAAGAAGGTGGACATCCAAGTCCGCAGCGAGGAGCAGCCCTTCGCTCTACAGCTGCTACTCAGTCTCTTGCCGTGGCTGCTCATCATCGCCGCGTGGTTCTGGCTCTCGCGGCGCATTCAACGGATGTCGCCGGGGGGACCGCTTTCCGGCATCTTGAAGGCGCGACCGCGGCGTTTCGAAGTCAAAGACAACGTGCGCGTTCGCTTCGACGACGTGGCCGGTCTCAGCTCGGCCAAACAGGACCTGCAGGAGATCGTCGACTTTCTGCGCGAGCCGGAGCGATTCCGTCGCCTCGGCGGCAAGGTGCCGCGCGGTGTGTTGCTTGTGGGACCTCCGGGTACCGGTAAGACCTTGGTCGCTCGTGCGGTGGCCGGCGAGTCGGGTGTACCGTTCTTCTCCATCAACGGCTCGGAGTTCATCGAGCTCTTCGTGGGCGTCGGCGCATCGCGTGTGCGCGAGCTCTTCGACGAGGCCAAGAAGGCCGCGCCGGCAATCATCTTCATCGATGAGATCGACGCCGTGGGCAGGGTGCGAGGCACAGGGCTAGGTGGAGGCAACGACGAGCGCGAGCAGACCTTGAATCAGCTCCTTTCGGAGATGGACGGGTTTACCCGGAGCGATCTCACCATCGTGCTCGCCGCGACCAACCGCCCCGACGTCCTCGATCCGGCTCTCTTGCGCCCTGGCAGGTTCGATCGTCGCGTCATCATCGAGCGGCCGGCTTCTTCGGCACGGCTGGCGATCTTGCAAGTGCATACGCGCGGCAAGCCGCTCAGCCCCGATGTCAACTTGGGCGACTTGGCGTCCAACACCCCCGGTTTCTCGGGGGCGGATCTCGCCAATCTGGTGAACGAGGCTGCGCTCAACGCTACGCGGCGAGGGGCTGACTCCATCGCCTCCAGCGACTTTAGCGCTGCGTTCGACAAGGTGGTTCTCGGCGACCCGCGCGAAGCGCGTCTCACTCCGGACGAGAAGCGTCGCGTCGCAATCCACGAGTCGGGTCACGCGGTGACCGCCCACTTCACTCATCTCGCGGAGCCACTTCGTCGTGTGACCATCCTGCCACGCGGAATGGCGCTTGGGTTGACGCAGCAGAACATGACCGAGGATCGGCACCTTGCCACGCAGCCCGAGCTCGAGGCCAAGCTCTGCGTGCTGCTCGGGGGCTACGCCGCCGAGGAGCTCATTTTCCAGAGTCTCTCGTCGGGCTCGGAGAACGACCTCAAGCAGGCCACAGATCTCGCTTACAAGATGGTCGCCCACTATGGCATGAGCGAAGAAGTCGGGCCGGTCTATCACGAGCACCACACCGAGCACCCATTCCTCGGACAAACGCTCGCCACCGACGGCGGCATCAGCGACGCGACCGTGCACGCCATCGAGAGCGAGGCGCGCCGCATTCTCAATGTCGCGGTGGAGCAGGCAAAAGAGCGCATCGCCGAGCACCGCGAAGCGCTGGACCGTCTGGTCGAAGTGCTGCTCGAGCAAGAGTCGCTCGAACGAGAGGCGCTGGTCGAGATCTTGGGCGAGGCCGATGTGGCGCGCCCCGAGCCTCGCGTCGTCGATGGCGGCGCCGCGCGCGCCGCCCAGTGAGAAAAAGGCTCCTTCAAATCCTGGCTTCTCACCAAGATCCGTCGTTCAACTTCAGTGGATGAGGCGAATCATGCCATCTCGGTATTGCGCATAGTTGTCCACGAGCGTCGGAGTCGTCGTGAGAAACTGTTCGATGTACTTGGGGTGCGGCGGGGTCAAATCGGCTGGAGCGCCGACGAGGAGGTTCGAGAGGTACTGCCCGGTGGGACCTTTCACCGCGATGGTCACATTGGCGGCGGTGTGACCCTTGAGCGGTGGAAGTCCGAGGAGCTTCACGAGGGTGACGGCGATGTCCGGGTTCTCGGCGTACGGAATGGTCGCCCCTTTCTTGAGCCCGGGCCCGTAGAAAGTCATGAAGTTGTTCCACGACGGGCGCTCATCGGCCGGGTGGGCGCTCGCCAGGGTAGTGCCCATCCCGTGATCCGAGCTCAGCACGAAGTACGTGTTGTCCCAGACTCCTCCATCCTTCAGCGCCTGAATGAACGTGCCCAGCCGCTTGTCGTCGTCGACGAGATACTGGATGTATGGGGAGGTCGCGCTCGTAAGCCCAGCCGGACCGACCCATGCGGTGCGAATGTGCTGAAGGTGAATGCGGATGAGCCGTGGCTTGTTCATCTGATAAAGGGCGACGGCGCGCGAGATGACCTGGTCGTCGGTCGCGGCGCCCGGGGCGGTGGTGATAATCTCGTGCACGGTTGGCGTGGTAAAGATGGAGTAGTTCGGGTCATCCGCCACCAATAACGACTTCAAGCCGGCTGCGGTCGCTTCCTTGAAGATGTCGTCGAGCCCGTCGTGGTCGGCTTCGATGAGATGCGTGCCGGTGTGAACGACTCGATTGCCCGCCGTGGAGCCTCCGTTCGGCGTCGATCCGTCGGGAAGCACGACGCGAGCTGTGGGGGTCGACGGATGCGAGAGCTGAACGCGCACGCCGTTGTCGATGAGAAACTTGATATTGGGCACCATGCCGGCGCCGAGCGCTGTGTCGACCGCTTGAGGCGTCAAGCCATCGATGAAAAAAATTACGGCAGTTGCAGTCGTGTTGGCACCGGCGTCGGACGCGGCGCCGCTGCCCGCCGATCCTCCGCCGCCGCTCGTGCCCGCAGCGCCGGCGATGTTCGCCCCTCCCGTGCCCGGCGTCCCTCCCGTGCCGGACATGTCGCCAGCGGTTCCGGTGTTACCGCCGGTCTGATCGCCGCTGGTGCCGGTGCCGGTCACCTGGTTGGAACCAGCGCTGCCGCCGCCGCTGCCGGTCATCGATGTGGAGCTGGTATCGTCGCCTCCGCAAGCAACGAGACTCGAAGCAAGCAAGCTTGCCAAAGCGGCGAAATGGCTCTTTTTCATCATTTGGCTCCTTGCCAATCGACCGGCGATCGTACCCCTCTAGCGGCCTCTCCAACACCCGTGCGTTCTTGGCGCCGTTTCGGCTCAGGTTTTGGCTTACTGCCTGCGCCCACGCAAGAAAGTTCCTCGGGATTCAGTGGTCGCCGGCCGCTCCCGGATACGGTCCGCAGATCTCTGCCCACAAGTTCATCGCCATCGCGGTCGAGCTCTGCGCTTCGACCGCCGCAGTGTTCATCACCGGACCAGCCCAATCGTTGGCAAAAAGACCAGTGGTCGGGTTGCGTGCGAGCGTCCACGCAGCTTGCACGCTCGACTCGAGTGGCGCGCGGTACTCGGTGTGACTGAAGTCCGAACGAAAGAGCTGAGCGAGATAGCGATAGCCGATTCCCTTCCATTGAGGGCAATCGCCGGTGCAAGAAGTGTTGGTTCCGTCGGCGAGCACGGGACCAGCGGATGTGGATTTGGTTTCGTTTTTCGCCAACACCTGCGCGATCGCGTGAGCATTGTCGAGAAAGGTCTTGTCATTCGTCGCACCATAGAGAGCGAACGAAGCGCCTACCATGAGGCCCTCGTTGTAGGTCAACCTACCGCGTCCGATGGTTCCGTCGGCGTTGATGTGATCGGCGAGAGCGTGTGTTTTGGGGTCCACCATCGTGGTGAACCAGAAGTCGTAGACCTTGCGCGCGAAGGTGAGCTGCGCAGCGTCGCCGGTTCGGGCAGCGAGCCGCACGCCTCCGATGACTGGACCGGCGTTGGATGCCGTTGCCTTCTGCGTGTGCTGTCGATTCCACCAGATGCCACCGGGGTGCGCGCTGGAACTGTCCCATGCGGCGTTGATGTCTTGGTACAAGGTTACTGCGTGATCGAGGTAAGCCTTGTCACCATTGATGTCATACGCGCGGATGAGTGCGAGAACCATCCAGCTCTCGTCGTCGAAGTAATTCGACGACCATCCATGCGCGTTCTGGCCCGCGTACATGGTTGAGATGAACGTGATGTAACGCGCTGCTCCGGTGCGTTCGGCGCCGTCCAAAACCGCATCCCAGGCTTGCGCGTACGTCCAATATCCGGTCGATCGCCCGTTGGCTGGCTCGGCCGCGTCGAAGTACTTCGTGCCGGTGTTCCAAAAACTGTCGATCAGTCCGTCGAGCGATTGGTCGGCGCGCGTATGCGCGGCCGCTGCGTCACAGCCGGGGAGCGTCGGAAGGCGTGCGGCATCACCGCCGGCATCGAGGATGCTGCCCGACGTCGCGTCGGTCTGCGCGGAAGCATCGCTCGCGCTCGAGGGGTTAGGAGCCGCGTCGAGCTCGCCCATCGTCCCGCTCGAACCGGTATTCGAGACATCGTCGCTCGAAGAGCTCGCTCCGCCGTGACCCGTCGAGCCTGTGGCCCCTGCCGCGCCTGCAGTCGGGAGGCTTGAAACATCTCCGCAAGCGAGCGCGAGCATGGCCCAACAGAGAAGCACCGGGAAAGCCTTCATCGTGTGGTACCGCATACTTCTGCTCTCTGTGTAATTCACGAATATTGCCGGCAACTTGGATTATCAAGTTCCCCCTCAGAAGGCGAACAGCTCACGATTCATCTCCTCGTGTCTCATGTACGCTGCAGGTGTCGGCACCGATCACCGAGCAAGAATCGTTATTTTGAGCCTAATGATGACCGAGGCTCGACTGTAACTGGGTTAGGAGATCGCATGATGCTACGTCCTTTCGCGGGTGCTCTCGGTCTTGGTTGGGTCGTGCTTCTGGGGGCTTGCGGCAACGAGAGCACCGGCAGCCAAGGATCGAATAGCGGCGACTCGGGCTCGAAAGGCGCCGGTGGCGGCGCGAACCCAGCGGCAGGTGGCGCGTCGCAGAACGGATCCGCCGGCGACGATCTCAGTGGCACGGGTGGAATGAGTCTAGGCTCCGATTCGGGATCGGCGGGAAGCTTGATCGTGGGCACCGACGCGGCGCTCGGAACCGATGCCGCTCGTCCGTCGGGCGGTTGTTCGGAAATGCCGATACGAACCGGACCTCTCGCAGGAAAAGAATCCTTCACGGTCACGACGCCGGCCGATACCCATTTTCCGTTCACCAAGCACTGGGTCGGGATCTTCAACGACGATCCCAAATACGTTTCGATGGCATCGCTCACCGATCTCGACAACGACGGCGATCTCGACTTCGCGTGCGGACAACGTGAAGACGCGGGCGGCGGGATGAATTGGTTCGAGTACTGCGGGCCTGATCACTGGGTGCGGCACCACGTCGGCGAAGGCCACAAATCTGCCGCGGGCGGCGGCGCGTTCGATGTGGACGGCGACGGGTGGGTCGATCTGATTGCCAGCGATTCTTGGTACAAGAACCCCAAGAATCCTCGCACCGCGGCCACCTGGCAGCGCTATCTCATCAAGAACCTGCGGGTCGAAGAAGTCATCATCGGTGACGTAAACAACGACAAGAAGGCCGACGCGCTCTATCTCATGACCGGCATCGAGCCGCAGTGGTGGACACCCGGCGCCGACGCTACCCAGCAATGGACGACCGGAAAGTTGATCGGGACCACTACGGGCCAAATGCAGCGTCAGGGCGGCTCGATCGGCGACATCGACGGCGACGGCAAGAACGACGTCTTGGCCGGGCGCATGTGGTGGTACAAGAACGTCAACGGCGACGGCATGACGTGGGAGGCTCATCAGTTCGCGCAGCCCGCCGACTTCGACGACGAGCCTCTCACCTACCTCGGCGATCTCGACGGGGACGGGGACACCGACTTCGCGATGGTCACCCACTGGGGAGGCGACACCGGTGCTCAGGTTGCCTGGTGGGAGAACGTCGACGGCAAAGGTCTCAACATGGTGAAGCACCCGCTCGCGAGTGGGAAGGGTTGGCTCCACGATGTGGTGATTGCCGACATGGACAACGACGGCGACAACGACATTTTCGTCGGCAAGAACGTCGGCCCGCAGTGGATCTGGGAGAACGACGGTAAAGGGCATTTCACCGAGCACACCATCTCCCTCGACTGGCGCGGCCATGAAGCGCGCATCGGCGACGTCGATTGCGACGGGGATCTCGACATCGTGGGCAAGCCCTGGGGCGATCCCAACGAGGGTGGCGAAGGCGCGCGACCGCCGCGCGATGTGGTGTACTTGCAGAACATGTTGGTCGAGCAGGGCGGCAAACCTCTTTACGATCGTCCCAATCAGATCACCTTCCAAAAGGAGCCGCCTCTCACCTGCAAGAGGTAGCGACGGCGCGCTGGTCCTTGGGTCGGTTTCCACTTCATCTTTGCCGGTTGGTATCGACGACGACGGCGCTGACCGCGCTGCTTGCGGCTCGCCCGTCATTCGCGAACGGTCGCTTTCCGGCTGCGAACCAGCTGACATTCGATCCCAACGACGCGAGCCACATGGTGCTGAGCACCACGTTCGGGCTCCTCGAGTCGCGCGACGGCGGCAAAACCTTCAACTACCGGTGCGAGCTTGCGCTCGGCATCACCGGTGAGCAGGACACGATGATCGCCATCACCGCAAACGGCACCACCGTTGCGGCGACGTTCACCGGCATGCTCACCACCACCGACGGCTGCACGTACGTCGTCCCTCCCGACCTGGCGAACCAGATCCTGCCCGATCTCGCTCTCAGTCGATCGACGCCGCACGAGCTCATGGCGTTTCACGAAATCGGGGCTTCGGAGGGCAAATACGACTCCCAGATCGTGCGCTCCGACGACGACGGGCAAACTTGGGTCAACGTCGGTCCCGCGCTCCCCTCCGACCTGCTTCCCATCACGATTGACATCGCCCCGAGTGATCCTCGGCGGATCTATCTATCCGGTCAGCTCGGTAAGGCCGATGATTTTGCCTCGGCGCTGATGCGCTCCGACGATGGTGGTGTGACGTTCGTGCGAGCGATCGTGCCCGAAAGCACCAACTTCCGATCGGCCTATATTGCCGCGGTTCATCCTGTAGATGTCGATCGCGTGTATGTGCGGGTCGATGGCTTCCCCAGTACGGTGATTTGGTCGAGTGACGATGGCGGGCAGAGCTTTCACAAACTTTTCACGGGTGCCGGCAGGTTGCTCGGCTTCGCAATCTCTCCCGATGGCACCGAGATCGCGTTTGGCGGTCAGGACGACGGAATTTACGTCGGACCTTCCGGCGGAACGACCTTCGGGCGACAATCGGACGTGGGGGCGTTGTGCCTGACTTTTACCACCGACGCGCTCTATGCTTGTGCAGACGCCAAAGCTTCGGGCTTTTCACTCGGGCGATCGCACGACACGGGGGCGACGTTCGAGAACATCCTCCAATTCGACAAGCTCTGTGGGGCGACCGGATGCGATCGCTCCACGGCAGTCGGCATGGCCTGTCCCGGAAATTGGGAGCAACTGGCGCCGCGTCTCGGTACGACGTGCGGCGTGCCTGATGCGGGGGTTTCCACGCTGCCCGACGCGAGCGGCGCTGCTCTTTCCGATGCAACCCCCGATGCGGCTGACGCAGGGCCCGAAGCGAGTCGGTCCGATCTCGACCTTTCCGGTGGTTGCTCGCTCGCTCGGTTTTCATCCGCCCCGGGCGGCGTACCTCGAGAAATGTTCGTTAGATCGGACGGATACCTGCTCCTTGCGCTGGCGATGGGCTGGCGAGGTTCGCTGCGTGCGCGAAGGAAAGTGGTCTGCTCTGCCATTTGATCCGTGCCGACACGACTTGGAACTTTCTAGCGCACCTTCAGGACGACGAACGAAATCTGAGCCTAAACGCGGCTCAGGATTCACCTGCCGTACCGAAGGGATCTCCTTCGGGCTAGCATGAGTTTCGTCGTTCACACTTTCGTGCACTAGGGAGCCTGACCATGACCCGCAGCTATCTGATTCTCTCGTTGGCAAGCACGCTGCCTCTCCTCGCGGCTTGCGGCGGTGACGATGCGACGGGCACTCAGGCGACGACAGGTGGCGCCAACTCCGGCGGCGCAGCGGGACTGGGGCAGGCCACCGGCAGCGGTGGCGGGCAGAGCGGCGGAGTCGGCGTCGGTGGTGGCAACTCGAACGCGGGGGGGATGAATGCGGGCGGTGACGTGGGTGCTGGCGGTGCGGTGATCGGTGACGCTGCGCCCGCCGGCGACGTTGCAGTTCCGCCCGCAGGTACATGCTCGGACAAAGGTCCCGATCCAACACCCAAGGCCCCCTTCGCCAAAGCCATGCCGCTCGACGCGAAGTTCCCGTTCAGCACGCACTGGATGGGCATGTTTGCGGACAATACGGCGAATGCGCACTGCATCTCGATGACTTCGCTCACCGATCTCGACAAGGATGGTGATCTCGATTTCGCCGACGGTCAGCGCGATGTCGCTTGCAGCGGCAACACGAACCCCAACGCGCCCATGCTGTGGTGGGAGTACTGCACGCCGGACCACTGGGTAAGGCACACGGTCGGAACCGGTTTCAGCTCGGCGGCCTCGGGCGGCGCGGGAGATTTCGACAACGACGGCTGGATCGATCTGGTCGCCGGCAACTCGTGGTTCAAAAACCCTGGCGCAGGCGTGCAGACCGCGGCTTCGTGGATGCGCTACCCGACCGGCGCTCCGGGTGCGACCGAAGAAATAGCCATGGGAGATCTCAATGGCGATGGTCGGCTCGATGCTCTTTACGTCGTGAGCAGCATCGATCCGCAGTGGTGGTCCGGCGGCACCAATCCGATGATGAACCCGTGGACCCGCACGGTGCTGTCGATGAACCGACAACAACAAGGCGCGGCAATCGCCGATCTCAACGGAGACGGGAAGAACGATGCAATCGTGGGCGATCACTGGTGGTACGCGGCCCCGAATTGGACACCGGTCGCTTTTGCAACCGATTCGAACGCCGGGAATCCAGCCTTCGTCGCCCTTGGTGGATTCGAGCCGGCGAACACGCCAGCAGCGGGTTCGGCGCCGCTCACCATGGGCGCCGACATGGACGGTGATGGCGACATCGACATCGCCATGTCCACGCACTGGGGTTACAACGTCGCCTGGATGGAGAACGTCGACGGCAAGGGCACGGCGTGGAAGCTCCACATGGTTCCCAACACCAACCGGCCCACCGGCAGTGTCAACGTGCTGCACGACACGGTCGCCGACGACTTCGACAACGATGGCGATATCGACATTCTGGTGGCTGAGAACCAGGGCAACCTCTGGATCTACGAAAACGTCGACGGCAAGGGCGGCACGTTCGCCGAGCACAAGATCGCCACCGGTCCCGGTCACGAGGCGCGCGCGGCCGACGTCGATTGCGACGGAGATCTCGACCTCGTAGGCAAGTCGTGGAGCGATCCCAATGACGGACGAGCGGGCGCGAGCGAGATCCCGGCGCTCCTTGGGTATCACGTCTATTACAAGAACGAGCTCGTCGAGAAGGGCGGCAAAGCTGTCTTCGATCGGCCCAAGGGCGAAGTGTGGAACGTGCCCAACAAGGGCAAGTGCAAATAGCCGAACGTGACGCGCCCGCGCGGACGTAGCTATCGCGGGACGACCGCTCGCGCTGTCGCGATGGCCATCTCATTGGTGAGCGCACATGCTCGCGCCAACGGCCGTTATCCAGCGTCGAGCCTGATCGTGTTCGACCCGGTCGTGCCGAGCCACATGGTCGTCAGCACGACCTTCGGCTTGCTCGAGTCGCGCGACGGTGGGAAGAACTTTCTGTGGCGCTGCGAACCGGCCATCGGGGTTTTCGATCAGCAAGACCTGATGGTCGCGATCACGGCGAGCGGCGCCACCGTCACCACCCGAGCTAGCGGTGTTGCGGTCACCTCCGACGGCTGCGCGTTCGATCGGCCTTCGGAGATCGCGGAGAAGACCATCGTCGATCTCACACTTTTTCGCAGCAAGCCTCACGCGCTCGCGGCAATCTCCATGGATCCGCGGCTCGACGGGGGAGGATACGTCTCGCAAGTGGTTCGCTCGGAAGACGACGGACGCACCTGGATGCCCCTCGGCTCTCCGTTGCCCTCCGATTTGTTTCCGTTCACCATCGACGCCGCGCCGGGTGATGCATCGCGCCTCTATGTGACCGGTAGTCTCGGCGGATCAAAGCAGTTTTCGTCCGCACTCTTGCGCTCGAACGATGGTGGGCTCACATTCGCGAGCGCCGACATCCCCGAAACCGGGCAGCATCACGTGGCCTACATCGCAGCGGTTCACCCAACCGATCCCGATCGCGTTTACGTGCGCGTCTTCGACCCAGCCGGCACCGCAATTTGGCTCACACCCGACGGTGGGTCGACGTTTCGCAAGATCTTCACCGGCACCGATCAACTCTTTGGTTTCGCGCTATCGCCCGACGGGACCGAGATGGCCTTCGGCGGACCGGGCGATGGGATCTGGGTAGGAGCGAGCGACGGGACGAACCTCGTGCGCCGTTCGAACATCAACCCCACGTGCCTTGGTTGGACGGTCGACGGGATCTTTGCCTGCGCCAACGAGGCGATGGCCGGCTTTGCGCTCGGTCGCTCTCGCGACGAAGCGAAAACTTTCGAACCGTTGTCGACGTTCCGTGCTCTTTGCGGTGACACTGGATGCAACCCCGATTCCGGAACTGCCCAAACCTGCGCGATGATTTGGCCCACAGTGGGTGGGACACTGGGATCGGTCTGCGATCCGGACGGAGGGGGTCGCGACGCAACCGATGCGCGCGCGGCGGAGCCTGACGCGAGCTCCGGCGCGGGAGGTTCCCCTGACGCGACTCACGATGCGGCAGAAGCAATCATCGACGCGCCAATTGCTTTGGATGCTCCTGACGCAACCACACCCGAGCCCCGCAACCATGGCTGCGGCTGTACGCTCGCACCATCGCAATCGGCCCCCGGTGTACCGGGTTTGCTCGTGCTGGGAGGCATCATCATGCGGCGCCGAAGAGCCTCTTCCCTAAAGGCGAAGTTGGTGTAGATCCTCGGGCATGTCCGACGGTCCCGAAGGCGAATCCAAAGCCCCGACGGCGCAGGGTGCGGTCGAGCTTCCGTTTCAAGCGGAAGTTCAGCAGGTGCTCGCGCTGGTCATCAACTCGCTGTACACCCACAAAGAAGTCTTCTTGCGCGAGCTCGTGTCCAACGCATCGGACGCGCTCGACAAAGCGCGCTTTTTGGCGCTGACGCGCAAAGACGTTGCCGAGCAAGTCGGCGAGGCCCGCATCACGATCAAGCTCGATGACGACGCGCGCACCATCACCATCGAAGACAACGGAATCGGCATGACCCGCGACGAGGTCATCCACAACCTCGGCACTATCGCGCGCTCGGGATCGCTCGAGTTCATGAAAGCGTACGCCGAAGCTGCGAAGAACAAAGAGGCCGGTCTCAAAATCATTGGTCAATTCGGAGTGGGCTTCTATGCGGCCTTCATGGTGGCGTCGCGGGTCGACGTGAAAACGCGCTCGATGCTGCCCGGGTCGGAGCCGGTGGTGTGGCGCTCCGGCGGCAGCGGGACGTTCACCGTATTGCCCGGTGATCGCGAGACGTCGGGCACCGAAATCGTGTTGCACCTCAAGGAGGAAGAGCGCGAGTACCTCAAGGTGTGGCGGGTCAAGGACATCATCAAGAAGTATTCGGACTTCGTTCAATTTCCGATTCACCTGAACGACGAGCTGGTCAATCGTTCGTCGGCAATCTGGGCGCTCCCGAAGGCCCAGGTCACCGAAGAGCAGCACACCGAGTTCTTCCGACGTATCACCGGGTTCGACGCTCAGTCGCCGCTCACTCGCGTGCACATGTCGGTCGATGCTCCGGTGCAATTTCACGCCCTGCTCTATGTGCCCGAAAAGGCGCCGCCCGATCTCTTCAGCAAAGAGCGCCGCGGGCTGCGGCTCTATGCCAAGCGCATTCTGATCGTCGAAGACTGTGACAAGCTCGTCCCGCCGTACCTGCGCTTCTTGCGTGGCGTGGTCGACTCCGAAGATTTGCCGCTCAACGTATCGCGCGAGATGCTGCAAGAAGACAAGAACCTGGCGCAGATCCAACAGCAGCTCACCAAGAGCGTGCTGCGCGCCCTGAAGGAGCTCTCGGAGAACGATGCCGAGAGTTACCTCAAATTTTGGGGCGAGTTTGGTCGTGCAATGAAAGAAGGCATCGCCATCGACTGGAAGCACAAGGACGAGATCGCCGCGCTCTGCCGATTCGAATCGCTCAAGACCGAGATCGGCAAGCTCATCTCGCTCCAGCAGTATGTCGACGCCATGCCCACCGACCAGAAAGAGATTTACTATGTCACCGGTCCGAGCCGGCATGCAGTCGAGCAAGGCCCGCACCTCGAAGCGCTGAAGAAGCGTGGGTACGACGTCCTGCTTCTGATCGATCCGGTCGACGAATGGCTGGTGCAGTCGCTGCACGAGTTCGACAAGCGCAAGCTGAAGAGCGCCGCGCACGGCGAGGTCGAGGTGGGCGACGAGCCCGATGAAAAAGCCAAAGAAGAAGTCGCATCGGCGATCAACGCGGTGAAGGGCGCGCTCGGCGACAAAGTGAAGGATGTGCGTTTTTCGCGCCGTCTCACCGACAGCGCGAGTTGCTTGGTGGCCGAAGAAGGCGATCCCGGCGCCAACATGGAACGCATCATGAAAATGTTCGATGGCAAGACCGAGGAGTCGGCGCGAATTTTGGAGCTGAACCCCACGCACGCCATCATCAAGAACCTCAGCGCGCTTGCGGCGAGCGATCCCGCTTCCGATCGAGTCAAGCAGTGGTCGGAGCTGCTCTATGATCAAGCGCTCTTGGCCGAGGGTGTGGTAAGAGATCCTATCGAGCTGGTCAAACGCATCCAGAGCTTGCTCACCGAGGTGAGCTCGTCGACCGTGCGCAAAACATAAGACAACTCGTAAGGAGCAACATGGGCCGTGCGACAATCCTGATTCTGGGTGTGGCGCTGCTCGGTTGCAGTGCGACGAATCACTCCGACTCCTCCGCGATGACGGCCGACACCGGTGCGTCGCCATCGAACGAACAAGGCGGCGCTGCGGGAGCGGCGAATCCGGGCAATGACTCAGGAGGAAGCTCCTCGCTCGGTGGAAGCTCGACCACCGAAGGAAGTGCAGGCGACCAGCCGATGGAAGACGCTTCGCCCCCCGCGCCCGACGGCGCTCCCGGTGCGTGCAATACCCCGCAAGTGGTCGACGCCATGGAGGGCAAGCGTGCGGCGTGCACCTTCAAGCCGAAGTCGATGGTCGCCGACACCATTGGCGTCGATCCGAGCAACATCCGCAAGTTGGTCAAGCACGTGATCGTGCTCATGCAAGAGAACCACTCCTTCGACAATATGTTCGGGCACACCGGGCACGGCTTGGATGGGATGCCCGCCAACTACACCAATCCCGATGCGACCGGGAAAGCGGTGGCCCCTCACCACCTGGCCACTCCGTGCCCCTGCGATCCTCCGCACCAGACGCCCGATGGGATCGCCGAGTGGGACAACGACAAGATGGATGGCTTCTTGAAGACTGGGTCCAACGTGGCGATGGGCTACTACGAGGACGCCGATCACCCATTTTACACCTGGCTTCTCACCACGTTCGCGACGAGCGATCGATATTTCCACGCACTGATGGGCCCCACCTATCAAAACCGCCGCTACCTCTATCAGGCGCAGATACCCAACGCGCAGGCCAGTATCTTCGACGAGCTCACTGCGAAGGGCGTCGATTGGATGACTTATTACGACGGAGGCAACTACCTCGGCGGCTCGTACGGCGTGAACCCGTTTCCCAACAACACCAAGCCACTCGCCGATCTCGACAAGGCACTCGCCGACGGAACGCTCCCCACCGTGGTGTTCATCAATCCCAGAAATGACGAGCACCCCAGCAACAACGTGAGCGAAAGCGAAGTCTATGTGCGTGGCGTGGTCGACCACATCTTCAAGAGCCCAACCTGGTCTTCCACCGTATTCCTTTTCACCTATGACGAGTGGGGAGGCTTCTTCGATCATGTCCCGCCTCCCAAGGCGTGTGCGTACAACAACGGAGCGGTCACCGGGCCCGAAGGTGATCACCTGGGGTTTCGCGTTCCGGTTTTCGCGGTGTCGCCCTTCTCTCGCCCCGGGTACGTGTCGCATAGCGTGCACAGTCACACGAGCATCCTCCGCTTCCTGCAGCTCGTGTTCGATCTGCCAGCGATCTCGTACCGCGACGCCAATGCCGATGCGATGCTCGATCTGTTCGACTTTGCCTGCGCCCCTTTCGCCAAGGCACCCACCACCGCGCCTACGCCGACAGCCCGCAAGTGCAACGCGACCTGCGAGAAGTGACGCGTTCCGACATCCCCTTCCCAAGGGCGGGGGGCCATGTTAGACCGTCGCTCGCGGGAGCTTTTGGCCCGCCGTCGATCGGTAGTGCTCGCGGGCCTCTTAGGCCCGAGGGTGAACAAGGGAAGCCGGTGTGAATCCGGCGCGGCCCCCGCCACTGTAACTGGGAACGAAAGCGAGCGCGACCACTGGGGCAGCAAGCCCTGGGAAGGGCTTGCCAGAGGATGATCCAGAAGCCAGGAGACCTACTTCCGGTCGTCGCAACGCCTGACCTCCGCGGGGATGCGGAGCCAGCGTCGCCCGGCTCCTGTTCGATTCGTCGTTCCGTCCGCCGTCCGTCGCTCTCTCCGTCCCTTCGAAGGTCGCTCGAACGTCGCGACTGCGTGGAGGCACGCGCGACAAGGAGACGGAAGATGAGAACCTTACGATTGATGGGTTGGTTGGGCTCCGCGCTCGTCGCGACCGGTGCCTTTGCATGCAACGCGGACGAAGAGCCGGCAGGCTTGGCCGAAACCGGCGGAGGAGGAGCCACCGGAACCGGTGGAGCCGGTCACGCTGGCACGGCTGGAACCGCGGGTGGCTCGGGGATGTCGAGCACCGGCGGAAGCGCTGGCAACGCGGGGAGCGTTACGGTCGCTGATGCAGGGCTGGATCAAAGCGTTGGGACGGACGCCTCGCAGGATGCCTCTGCCGAAACGGGTTCGTTGAAAGAAGCCGGCGATGCAGGTGTGGTCGATTCGACCGGCGATGCAACCGATGGCGGCGGCAAGAGCTACGCTCTCGCAATTGGCTCCAACTTCACCGACGGAAACGTCAAGCTCGTTGCAGTCGACTGGGCAACGAAGACCATCGCTGGCAGCTCGGTGTTCACCAACGTGGGGTACGCGGACGCGATTCCTGTCGTGAGTGGTGGGCGCGGATTCATGATCGAACGCACCGACAGCAAGCTCGTCATCCTGCAGAAGGAGCAGCCGTGGCTCGCCTCGAAAACCGTCGATCTATTGGGAGCGGAGGCCGGTCCCCTTGGCTCCGATCCGGTGGCGGTGGTCAGCACGGGCGCGAAGGCTTACGTTCCGCTGCTCCTCGAGAACCGGATTGACATCGTCGACGTCGACAACGGCGTACGGACGGGAGGGATCGATCTCTCGTCGCTGGTCGATGCGGCCGATACCGACAAGCTCGTCGACGTATTCGACGGCGTTTACGACGCGACCGCCCATCGAGCCTATTTTCTGCTCTTGAACATTCCCGGCGATCAGAAAGGAATCGAGCCTGATCGCGTGAGTCATTGCATTCCGGTGGCACCATCGATCATCGGCGTCGACACGACCAACGATCAGCTCGTGGATCTCAATGGAGACGCTGGGGGCAAGGGTTTCACGCTCCTCGGTCGTAACCCCACCGCGTTCGTCCCTGACCTCGCGCGCGGAAGAGTTCTGGTCATCGATGCCGGTTGTTACGAGCTCGAAGGGGGCGACTTGCCCGATAGCGGAGCGGGGCTCGCAGCACTTCCGAGGATCGGTAGGGGCATCGAGGCCATCAACCTCGCGACCGGGACCTCTTCGTGGCTCTACACGCACAGCGAGCCCACGCGTCTCTCGGGTCTCGCCATGGTCGACGCGACGCACGCCTTCATCTCCGCGGACGACGCCTTCTACACGACCCACTGGTATCCTTGGGATCCGTCCAACGGCGCGACGCACGGCGCCGAGGCGCTCACTCTGCCGCAATTCTCGCCTCATTTCGTGGGCAGCAATTTGATCGTCGGACTCGCTCCGATCTACGTCGATGGAGGCAGCCTGAACGCGTTCGTTTCCTTCAATGTCGGAACGAGCGCGGTTGCCACGCTGGTCCCCGATCTCTTCGGAGATCCCATCTACACCGGCCAGTACAATGGGTGGGCTCTGCTTCCGTAGCGGTGCTGCCATGCGATCGAGTTGCAAATGCGATTTTCTCGCGAGGATCGCCGTCGTAGCGGCGATCCTCGTGGGGTGCGGTGCACAAGCGCCTTCTACGTCGGGAAGTGCTGGCGCCGGACAGCCAACACCGCCCCATGACGAAGGTGCCGGCGCATCCGGAAGCTCGGGTGCTACCGAAGCGGGCGACGTCGCGGAGGCAAGCGACGAGCCGGCGACGATCCACGAGGTCGGGCGCGAAGGCGGCGAAGCCGATGCGGTCGAAGACCGAGATCGGGTCGACGAGAGCAGCGCCGACGGAGCAGCTTCGTGCGGACCGTACATCACCAACGTGATCCGCGTGGACTACGGTCCGGGTGCGGGCTTCGGTCAGAACGCTTTTCCTCGTGTCGTGCAAGGACCACCCAGCGGCGGCGGATGCTGTAGGGGTTCGCTGAGCGTGCTCAGCCTCGGTGAGGGCGGAAGCATCGTGGTCGAGCTCGGTGAGACGATCATCGACGGCCCCGGCCCGGACTTCATCGTGTTCGAGAATCCTTTCAACGTCGGCGCCGATCCACTGAACCCCTTCGCGGAGCCAGGAACCGTGGAAGTCAGCGCGGATGGAGTCACCTGGGCAGGATTTCCGTGCACCGCATCGTCGTACCCCTACGGCTCGTGCGCCGGGTGGCACCCGGTGCTCGCCAACCCCGCCACCAATCAGATCGATCCACTCGACCCCGCGGTGGCCGGCGGAGATGCTTTCGATCTCGCGGATCTGCGGGGGGCGTCGGGCGTTTCCGAAGCGCGCTACGTGCGCATCACGGATCGCGCTGATCTGTCGGGCGACTTCGATCTCGACGCGGTAGCTGTCGTGCACGGTCGATGCAGGTAGCTTGCGCTACAATTTCTCTGACGGCAGTCACTCTGCTACGCGCCGTGGACGCGAGAGCAGAGGACCCCGTGCCGGTCGAGGTAGTCATTCAAGGCGACCGATCGGCTCATCACGATCAAGGTCGGGATGAAACCGCTGCGACCTATGTCGTGCATCGCGCCGATTTGCGCGCGCCGGGAGCGACGGTGGCCGACGCGCTCGTCTCCGTACCCGGTGTTCAGGTCGCGCGCAGCGGTGCATCCTCCGAGCTTGCCACTGCAGCCGTACGCGGCGCGACGTCGGCCCAGACTCCGGTGTACCTGGCCGGCATTCGTTTGAACGACGATCTCACCGGAACCGCGGATCTCTCGACCGTGCCGATCTTCATGCTCGATCGGATCGAGGTCTACCGCGGCAACGCCCCTTTCGACGCCGATCGATTGGGTCTCGGAGGCGCTATTTTTCTGGAGCCTACGTTGCCGAGCGCGTCGCACGTGGGCGGCGGTCTCGCGGTTGGCAGCTTTGGTGAGCTCGGAACCTGGGCGAAGGGCACGCTCCACGAAGGGGACTCATCGGTCGCGCTGTCTGTACGTCGCGACACCGCGCAAAACGACTACCCCTATCTCGATGACCGCGGCTCGCGGTTCAATTCGTCCGACGACATCGTGCGCTCGCGCGCCAACGCCGATACCGAATCGTACGACGGCTGGGGCATCGCTCGCTTCTCGCCCGCGCCGCGCGCTCACCTCTTGGCGCTCTCGAACATCTTTTCGCGCGAGCAGGGCGTGACGGGTCTTTCGGTCATCCCCGCCGGCGGCTCTCGACTTCGCAGCCGTCGCGCGTTAGGTGCAATTTCGGGCTCAGTTCCTTGCAGCGGTGGCGCCGAGCCCGCGTGCGTGCTCGAGACGATCACCTCGACCCTCTTCACCGAGGGTACGCTCTCCGACCCGCTGCACGAGCTCGCTCTGGGATCTACGTCGGTGGATAGCCGAGGTCAGCGGGTGTCGCAGCAGGAACGCTTGCGCTACGATCTCGGGGCCCTCGGCTCGTTCACGCTCGCAGCTTCACAAGAGGCCGAGCGGCTCGACATCGATCTGGCAGACGGACCCGCGTTGCGTGCGAAGCGCGGCGTCGTTCGAGGCGCGGGCACTCTGCTCGTCAAGGCCACCACAGGGCTCACCTTGCAGGCTCTGGGGGCGCTCGAATGCGACGCCACCAGTGGACCAGGGCAAGATACGCCATGCGACATTTTTCCGACCGGCAGGTTGGGCATTGCCTACGCGCCGAGCGAGAGTTGGAAGATCTCTTCCAACGCAGGGCGCTATGCCCGCATTCCTACGCTGGGCGAGCTTTACGGACTATCCGCGGCTCTGCGCGGTAGCCGTGCGCTCGCTCCCGAAACCGGATGGACCGGCGATGCAGGCGTTGCGTGGTCCCGAAGTGGCGAAGGATCCGATCGGTGGCGCATTTATGGCGAGCTCTTCGCCTTTGCGCGGTTTCCATCGCAGCTCATCGCTTACCGGCGCTCGAGCTTCGCGGCGGTTACCCCCTACAACGTTGGCTCGGCCCGAATTCTGGGCACCGAAATTTCGGCGGGTGCCGAGGCCTTTCGTGCTCTGCGCGTCGAAGTTTCCGCGACCGCGCTCGATCCTCGCGATACGACGGGGATGCGATCGATCGACAACGATCTGTTGCGACTTCGTTCGAGGCTCATCGTCTCGCCCTATGTGGAGGCCTTCGTCGAGCCATCGCATCTATGGGGCCTCGATCGTGCCGCGATCGCTGCGCGGGCGTTCTATCGATCCGCCGAGGTCGCTGACGACGCTGGGCTCGTGATCATCGGCGAGCAGACATCGGTCGACACCGATCTCGTTCTATCGTTCTTCGATAAGAAGATCACCGCGCGGATGCGCATCGCCGATGTCTTCGACGCCCCGTTGACCGATATCGTGGGGTACCCGCTTCCGGGGCGCAGCGTGCACGCCAGCTTGGAGGCCGAGTGGTGAGCCGTTCGATCATCGCAATGGTCGCCTGTGCGTCGGTCGGCGCGTGCGGCGTGCGCACTCCGAACACCAACACCGGTGGAGCATTGGGCGATGCAGGCGTGTGCGGCCGCGGCGTGGTCGTGCTTAGCTCGGACTACGCATCGACGAACGTCTCGCTGCTCGATCTCGAAGGTGGTGTGATCTCGTCTTCCGTCGTCTCTTCGGCGTCGACCACGACCGGTCTCTCGGCGCCGCTTTCCGGCGACGTGGTCTTGCCTACGTCGCCCGCGCGTGGCGATCGACTGGTGTTGATCGATAGCTACCCGGCATCGGTTCTGACCTGGATCGACGTGAAGACCGGGGCGGTGAGCGGTCAGCTCTCGGTAGCAACCGGCTTTGCCGCGAACCCGCAAGACTATGTCGAGATTTCCGAGCACCTTGCTTACGTCACCCGCTACGAGCCGAACTCGGCACCGGGACGCCAGCCATTCGACGGTGGCAATGATGTGCTGGGAATCGATCCCCAAGCGTTCGCAATCAAGAACAGACTCGACCTCACGCCCGCGATGCAGGGAGCGGACAGCGGGCTCTTGCCGCGGGGAGGACGAGCGCTGCGCGTGGGTGGTGTCGTTTATGCGCTGCTCGACGGTTTCTCGAGTGACTTCAAGATTTCAGCCGACTCTCGTCTCATTGCGATCGAGTCCGCCACCGGTGAGCTGACCAATGTCACCGTACTCACGGGTATGCACAATTGTCGAGGCATCGCGGTGTCTCCGGACGAGAGCGAGCTCGCGGTTGCCTGCTCGGGAATGCTCGAGCCTCCCCAGCCCGAACAGTCTGGCGTGGTCATCCTGTCGACCGAGCAGCCGCCCAAGGAGAAGCGACGGTTTCCTGCCTCTATGTTCGGCACCACGCCGCTCGGGTTCTCCGTTGCTTATGCATCGGCTCACTCGATCATCTTCGGCACTTTCGGAACTCTTCCGGGCCAGATGACGACCGATGACACCACCATCCGTCTCGATCTGGTGTCGGGTGACCACGAGGTATTGTTCACCTCGGCGCGCTCACCTGCGTGTGGCACCAACCAGCGTTGCCCGTTTTCGATTGGGGACGTGGTTTGCGCTCCGGGCTGCGGAGTGTGCTTCGTCGCCGATGCCGCAACCGGTGGGGGGATGGTTCATCGTTTGTTGGTCTCCGCGGAGGGTGCAGTCGACGAGGACGAACCGCACCGCATCGAGGACGGCATCGGCCTCCCGCCGCGTTATCTCGAGATTTTTTAGCGTTTCCGAAGGGGTTGCCGTCGCTTGACGAGCCTGGATGCCGCGTGAGACCATTGGGGCTCGCTCAAAAAGGGGCACCAATTCTTGCGTTTTTCGGGCGACGATCGGCAAAGACGCGTCTTTAGCTGAGCCGATTCTTGGTGCCCCTCACACTGGATCCGACACGGTGAACAAGATGACTTCGAATTCCCATAGGTTTGCTTCCTCTACGACCACGCCTTTCCCCAATCAGGTCGCTGACATATGTCGCACTCTCAAGGGTGCTGCCCTCCTTTTCGGAATCGGCGCCACGTTAGCGGTAACAGCGTGCAGCGCCGATGACAGCGCGGTGCCCCCGGGCTCCGGAGGCTCGAACGGCACGAGCGGCTCGAACGGAAACAGCGGCACCAACGGGCAGAGCGGCACCAATGGAGAGAGCGGCTCCAACGGTGTGGCAGGCAGTGCCGGATCCAACGGGGGAACTGGTGGAATGGCTGGAAGTGGCATGGGCGGTTCGGGTGGCTCGGGCAATGCTGGCGCGGGCGGTGCTGCTGGCGCGGGCGGTGCCGGCGGCTCGGCCGGCGGCGGAGCGTGCGACACGACGCCGGGTAAGGCGATGCAGTTTCACAGCAAGATCAAAGACATGATCGCCGGCGATATCGGCGCTGACGGTCCAAGCGGTGACGGCCCGCGCACGCTCGAGCTTTGGGCGAAGTTCATCGGCGCCGAAAGCTGGACCGCCGAGCAGAGCATCATCGAGCTCGGCAAGCCAAATGGCCCCAACCATGTTTGGGGCATCGACATGAGCGGTCGAAACGGCACCTCCGGTGTGTTCGGCCCCTATACCAATGGCGTGAGCGACAACAACGGCACGAACGCTCCGCCCCAGCTGGTCAACACGCCCGTGGACATTGGCTGGCTGCATTTGTCGTGGGCGTATGAGGGCAACGGCGGAAAGCTCGAGTTCACCGTCGACGGCAACGTGCTGCCCACTCAGGTGCCGGCACCCGGGTTCATGCTGAACCTGACGCCTGGTCTCGTTCTCTTGGGTGCTTCGCAGAACTTCGGCAACGAAGGGTGGGACGGCATCATGGACGAGGTCCGCATCTGGAAAGTTTACCGAACGCCGCAGCAGGTCAAAGACAACATGAAGGTGAGGCTGAAGGGCACCGAGGCCGGATTGTCCGCGTACTACAACTTCGACGAGGCCACTGGCACCGACGTCGGCGATGTCACCAAGACCGCTTCCAAAACGTTGAAGTCGTGTACCGCGGCCGGTGGTGCGTGTCCGTCCGCGAACACCGCGATGGCGACGCGGGTCACTTCGGACATTCCGGGCCCGTTCACCTGCGCCCCCTGATTGCGAAATGATCGAACGGGCGGGCGATGTCGCGTCCGCTCGTTGTTTCAAATAGGCCGAGTGGAGAATAAAATGCTCACAAGCTATCCGCGTGTTCTGATCCCTGCGCTCATTGTTGGTCTCGGGGCCGCAACCAGTTTCATGGCGTGTGGTGGCGATGATACGACGGGCACCACGTCGGGCGGCGCCGGCTCGAGTAGCACGGGCAGCAGCGGCACCGACGGCAATGGTGGCAACGCCGGAACATCGAGCGGCAATGTCGGAGGCATGAGCAACACTGGCGGCTCGAATAGCGCCGGCGGCAACGGTGGAAGCTCCGGCGGCTCCGGAGGCACGGGCGGGAATGCCGGAGTAGGCGGTCAAGGCGGCGCCGGCACGGGTGACAGCGGCGCCGCCTGTAAAGCCGATCTCGGCTACGCGCTGCAATTCAGAGGCACCGGCGACGACCGCGTGCATGCCGACATCACCAAGCTCCCGATCGGACAGGAAGCTCGAACGGTCGAGCTGTGGGCGTATTTCGACGGATCGGATCTCTCTTGGCACAACGAGCACGGGCTGTTCGAATATGGCCAAAAAGGCGGCTGTCACGAGTTCGCCATCAACACGGTGGATTGGCCGATGGGCGGGCAAGCCGAGATCCATCCGTATGGAAACTGCGACGAGATCGACAACTTCTTTAACATGCCTGCGGACGTGCAAAGAACCGGCTGGGTACACATCTCGTACAGCTACGACGCCCAAGCCAAGCAGTTTCATTTCACGATCAACGGCAGTGATATGATCACCAACGGGGCACCCGCCAACCGCACGCATCCGATCGGAAACTGGCCAGGCAACACCTTTAGCACCATGAAGTCGCCGCTCCGCATCGGAACGACCGACGACTTCTCCGGTCCGCCTGGTTGGCAGGGCAAGATCGACGAGCTTCGTGTGTGGAACGTCTATCGCACCCCTGAGCAGATCAAAGCCAACATGAAGGTCATCTTGAAGGGCACCGAGCCTGGGCTGGTCGCCTATTATCACTTCGACGAAGGCAAGGGCATGAGCAGCGCCGACGCGACGGGCGACACGGCCAACGCGGCCAACTTCATCGGCACCGACAAGGCAACTTGGCCGATGTGGGTGAAGTCTGATCTCACGGGGTTTACTTGTGCGCCGTAATGATCGAACCAGCGGACGCCAATGCCTCCGCTCTCAAAAAGAAACCGACACGGAGAATAAGATGACCTCAAACGATGCTCGATTTTCACACGCCCAGACCACCCATTTCCCCCAGGCAGGTGGCCGAGCGCGCCGCACGCTCCAAGGAGCTGCGCTCCTCGTCGGTCTCGGCACCGTATGGGCAATCGCATCGTGTGGTGGCGATGACACTGCCGGGACCGGGTCCAATGTGGGGGGCTCGGGAACGAACGCCAACACCGGCGGCGCCGGCGGGTCTTCGAGTGGTACCGCGGGCGACGGCAGCGGCACCGCGGGAACCTCCACCGGTAGCTCGGGCTCCGGTATGGCGGGTAGCAACTCGGCGGGTGGTTCCGGCGGGTCGGGTGGTTCGGGCGGAGCGGGAGTCGGCGGCTCTGGCGGAGCAGGTGGAGCAGGTGGAGCCGGCGGAAGCGCCGCCTGCGTCACGACAACCGGCAAGGCACTTCAGTTCAGCAACTCGGTGAACGACCTCATGGTGGGCGATCTCGGTGCAGATCTTCCCGCGGGCAACTCATCTCGAACCATCGAGCTTTGGGCCAAGTACACCAGTGCTGCCAGTTGGAAGGCGGAGGGCAGCGTCATCGAAATTGGCAAGGGCGGCAATGGCAACCAGGTCTTTGGAATCGACATGGCCGATCGCACGAGCGCTACGATTGGCAAGTTCGATCCCTACACCAACGGTTGTGGCGACAATGATCCCACCCCGGTCATGGCCGCGGCCGACTCGGGTTGGCACCATCTCTCGTTTGCCTACGACATGGCCGGCAAGAAGTTCCAGTTCACTTTCGACGGCGTGGCTCAGACCATTCCTCACCCCACCTGCGGTTCGATGCTCAACACAACCGCTGGCATCGTCACGCTCGGCGGCTCTCAGAGCTTCGGCACCCAAGGATGGACGGGCGTGATGGACGAAGTTCGCATCTGGAACATCTCGCGCGCCGAGGCTGACATCAAGCGCGACATGAAGGTCAAGCTGAAGGGAACCGAGACCGGTCTCGTCGCGTACTACCACCTCGACGACAACGCCGACTGGGCCGACGATGTAGGCGGTACAATGGCGCACCGCCTCACGCTTTGCACCGCAAGCGGAGGCAAGTGCCCCGCCATGAACACCGCCAAGCCGATGTGGGTCGACTCGGATATCCCGGGTCCGTTCACCTGCGCCCAGTAAGCTTCGAGCGCGTATAGCTACGTCAGGGCGGCGATGAGGCGATCCACCTTCTTGTGGAGCACCTCGTTGCCGTCCTGTTCGTATTTGTCGAGCGCCTTGAGATAGCGGTTCTCTTGGCGCAAAAATGCCTCGAGCACATCGCCGTCGATCTTCGACGCTGCGAGCCCATACCCGTACTCTTCCAAGTAGCGGGCGTTCATCTCTTGCTCGAACTGGTGCTTCACCGGCACGCTCAGGATGGGCTTGTGCAAATAGATTGCCTCGTGGATGAGCGAGAGCCCTCCGTTGCTCACCACCGCACGCGCTGAAGCGAGATCGCGCGCAAAGCCTTGCTCTGAAAAATTGCGGATGACGCAGTTGCCCTGTACCGCGTCGCGCCGCAGGCCATACACCACGAACTTGTATTTCGAGACGCGGTTGAGCTCTGCGATCAATGCCTTGTCGCTGGTCGACGTCTGGTAGACGAGCACGTGGTCGCCCTTGGTTGGCGTCAGTGCGAGGATCTCGTTGCGCAAAATGGGTGGCACGAAGGAGACACGATCCTCGAACTTGCTTCGAATGCGCGGACGAAAGAACGACGTGATGAGGTAGTGGTCACAACCAGGAAGCTTGGCCTTCACGAATGCGCGCGTGGCGCGGTAGTCGGCCCCGACACCCCTGATGATCGCCTTCTCGTGACGGCATTTGTGGATGACCTGCTGATTGTCGATGGAGACGATGGGCAATCGAAAGCGTTTGGCGAAGAAATACGCATAGGAGTCGAAGTCTGAGAACACCATTTTGGGGCTGAAGTGGCGGACATCGTCGATGTATGAAGCCGCGTTTTGAAACAGCATCGACGGTGAGAGCAGCACGTTGCGCAGCACCGACGCGTCGCGGTCCATGGCGCCCTTTGCGTACTTGATCGTGAGGCCCTGAATCTCGACCACGTCCGGGAAGTGCTTTTTCAAGAACTCGTACGCGCGGCCCGAGACCACCACTTTCACCTTGTGTCCGCGGGCGATGAGATGCTCGATGACCACCTTGGACCGCGTGGCGTGCCCCATTCCCTCGCCGACGACCCCATAGAGAATTCGCATCGGGTTGCGAGTCTAGCGGTGTTCTTGTGCGCCGGGTTGTGATCGTTGCCGCGGTGCGATAATTTCCCGGAATGAATCGGTACGTGGTGATGTTCGCGTTGCTGTCGACGACCGTTCTCGGTTCCACGACGTCGAGCGCACAAGACGCCACGACCAAGGCCACTGCCGAAGCGCTCTTTGCTGATGGCCGCAGGCTCATGAACATCGGCGACTACGCCACTGCATGTCCCAAGCTCGCGGCCAGCCAGCGGCTCGATCCCGGCATTGGCACCGCTCTCAACCTCGCCGACTGTTACGAGAAGAGCGGCCGCTTTGCCAGTGCGTGGGCCGAGTTTCGGGGAGCAGTCACCGCGGCGCACGCCGCAGGCTCGAGCGATCGCGAGCAGCTGGCGAGCGATCGAGCACAGGCTCTGGTGAGCAAGCTCTCGTACCTCACGATCACCGCATCCACTGCGCAGGCCGCGTCGATCCAGATCATTCGCGACGGAAGTCCGCTCGACAGCGCCGTGCTCGGGACGCCCCTCCCGATCGATCCCGGTCACCACATGCTCGAAGCCCAAGCGCCAGGCAAGGCGGCCTGGTCCGAAGCGTTCGATGTCACCGTGGTGCCGACACAGGTCTCGATCAAGATCCCCGATCTTCCCGCGGAAACCCGAGGCGCGGCCACCGAGATGGCTCGAGCGGCACCTGCCGACAAGCACAGCCAGGCTGCGGCGCAGCGGGCTATCGGCATTGGTGTCGGTGTGGTCGGTGTGTTGGGCGTGACCGCGGGAACCATCTTCGGCCTCCGTGCGAAGTCGATGTGGGCCGACGCCAAAGCGCGTTGCACGACTTACCCGAGTGCCTGCGACCAGGCAGCGGTCAACCTCGGCCAAGATGCGGAGGAGGCAGGCGGCATCTCGACCGTCGCCTTCGTCATCGGAGGCGCCGGGCTCATCGGCGGAGCCATCCTCTATTTCACCGCTCCCAAGGACGCTCCCGAGAAGGCGCTGTCGCTGCACGTTGCGCCGTCTTTCGTGGCAGTGGCAGGGAGATTCTAGGAAAACTTCACCCCCAACGGACCCTATTGTTTCCACGGTCGTTCTCTGAATGAATACCGATATGGATTCGACCGAAGCTCCGCCGCGCACGGGGTCGCTTCCGCCGCCGAGCCTCCCCCCCATGAGGGGTGTGCTTACGCGGTCGGATGCTCCTCCGGTGAACGTCACGCCCGCGCCCGAACCGAGCGTGTTCGATCCCATTTCGCACACCGCTCCGCCGGGTTTCTCACCCGACAAGGCGGTTGCCGAGCAGCTTGCAGCGCTCGACAACTGGGCGTCCGCCAATGACAACGACGCCCGCCGCGGAGCGTTGCGGTTCTGGTTGCTCAAGGGCCCCGCGTTCGTTTGCGCAGTCGCTGCGTCGGCGGCCGAGTCGTTCGGCCAAGGTCGAGCGGTCATCGTGCTCGGCGGGGTGGCCGCGCTCGCCATCGCCATCGATGCGGCATGGTCAGGCCCAGCGACCCAGATGAACAAGCGAGCGATTCAAGACATTCGCAACCTGCAGAACGCGGTCAAGCTGAAGTGGGACAAGGTTCGCATCTCCCATCCCGATCCCAAAGATGGGGCGCGCTCCTCCGAAGCCCTGGCGATCCTCGATACCATCCAATCCCGCCGCGAAGAAATCGCCCGCTACCTAGCCAGCCCCCAAGTCGGCCCCCGCCCGGAACCGACGTTCTAAGGCTTCTGGTCGGCACCCACCTGACGAGGCATTGATCGTCGGCGAGCTTGGCGCGACCCGACGACAGCTACGATCGGCATTTGGAGCCGCGGCAGGCTTGATTTTGTCGTGGCAGAGTGCGAGTCCGCCGTAAATTGGGGCGTTTCGAGCGAGCCCGATACGATGCAGTGGTGGACTTCGTTCGTCCTTCGCGCCCGATTGCTGCCAGCTTCATTTCCGGTCGTGGGCACTACGACACGGTGATTCGTGCGGTGCGCGAGGCGCATACCAGTGTGTGGATAGCGACTGCCAATTTGAAGGAGCTGATGGTCGAGGATCTGCGTTGGTCTTCGCGGCGGCGTCGTCCCGGGAGGCCAGGCTACCGATCGGTGCTCGGGGTTTTCTCCGAGCTGGCCCAGAAAGGCGTCGAGCTTCGCTTGCTCCACGCGTCTCCGCCTTCGGGTCCGTTCCGCGAAGAGCTCGCGCGACAGCCGCAGCTACTCGAAGGACCGCGTCGGCTGCAGATGCGTCTCTGTCCACGCGTCCACCTGAAGGCGGTCATCGTCGATGGATCGTTTCTCTACCTCGGCAGCGCGAACTGGACCGGCGCAGGGCTTGGCGCCAAGGGCACCGGTCGACGCAATTTCGAGCTCGGTTTCACGACCGACGACGCCCTGCTTCTCGACGATGTGCAGGAGCTTTTCGATCGCATCTGGCGGGGGGCCGAGTGCCGGGGTTGCAAGCTACGCGATGAGTGCCCGCAGCCGCTCGACATCGTTCAGGCTACCCGCGCGCGCCGAGCATCATGACTCGGATATTTCGTTGGCGCGAAGGCTCTCGTGCCGCACGTCGTGCCCCGCCACCATGAAGATGACTTCTTCGGCAATGTTGGTCGCGTGGTCGGCGATGCGCTCGAGGTACTTCGCGACATTGACGACCCCCATTGCCGCCGGGATGCGCTCGGGATTCTGGGCCATGAACGACATCATTTCGCCCAGCGTCTTTCCATAGAGCTCATCGACCGCGTCATCTCCGAGCCGCACCCGCTCGGCACGGGCCACGTCCGCGTCCACGAAGGCATCGAGAGCGTCGCGCAACATCTGCTGCGTGAGATCGGCCATGGTGCGTAGGTGCGGATGCGGGACGAGCTTGGGACCTTCCCCCGCCTCCTCGGCGCGCTCGGCGATGTTGACGGCCTCGTCTCCGATGCGCTCGAGATCGGTCACTAGCTTGAATGCAGTTGCGAGGAGCCGCAAATCGTGTGCGACCGGCTGGCGCAACGCCAGGACCCGGAGCGCAAGCTCGTCGCTCTCCATCTCGTCGCGATCGATGTGGCGGTCGAGCTCCTTCACCTCGGCGATCAGGTCGGCCGAGCCTTCGATGAAGGCTTTGAGAGCGAGCTGCACGCTGCGCTCGCACCGCGCGCCCATGGCCAAGAGGTGTGCTCTCAGCTCACGTAGCTCGGATTCGAAATCACGGCTGGTGTGATAACCCGGCATTGTCGGACCTTTCTGGAAGTGCTTCGATCGTGCTGCCTGAGAGATCGGCAGGAAATTGAATGGTGAACGTCGAACCGACGCCGGGCACGCTTTCTACGGTTACGTGACCTCTCATCGCCTCGGTGAGGTGCTTGACGATCGAGAGCCCGAGTCCCGTGCCTCCTACGTCGCGCGAACGGCCCCGATCAACTCGGTAGAATCGCTCGAACAGACGCGGCAAATGCTTGGCAGCGATGCCGGGGCCGGTGTCCGCCACTGCGAGTTGGATTTCGCCAGTCCGTACGGCGGCCGACAGGGTAACGATCGTTCGGGGAGTCGCGTACTTGATGGCGTTGTCGACCAGGTTCGACAAGATCTGCTCGAGCGCTCGCCGATCGGCAACTAGCGTGAGTCCTCTCGGGCAGGGTCCGGTAACCAGCTCGACCCCTCGGCGGCTTGCCGAAAGCGCATAGAGCCCGATCATGTGATCGATGAGCTCGGTGAGCTCGATGGAGCTCGGCTTGAGGTCGAGCTTCTGAGCCTCGATGCGGCTCAACTCCAGCAAGTCTTCAACCAGCTCGTGCAAGCGTTCGCTTTGCCGAGAGATCATTCCGATGAAGTCTTTGGCTGCGGTGGGATCGCTCATGGCGCCGCCCTCGAGCGTCTCGGCGGCAGCGCGAATGGCGGCGATCGGCGTACGTAGCTCGTGTGAAACGTTGGCCACGAAGTCGCGACGCATCGATTCGAGGCGCCGAAGCTCGGTTACGTCGGAGAGCACGGCCACCACACCGTGGTTACCTCGCAGGGTGAGCGGTGCGGCGCGAACGAGCACCCGTCGAGGCACGATGCCGACGAGATCGACCTCACCGGTGACCGGTTTCTGCGACTGCGCGACCGCGCCGATGATCTCGGCGAGCTCGTCGTTGCGAATCGCCTCGATAGGGTCTTTGCCGATGAGCTGCCCGCTCGCTCCTACCATCGAGCGCAGCGAAGTATTGGCGAGCGCGACCTTTCCACCGGGCTCAGTGAGCAGCACGCCTTCGGCCATCGTCTCGAGGATACCCGCGAGTCGATCGCGCTCGCTTGCGAGCTTTTGCACCGTCCGGCTGAGGTTCTCCGCCAAAAGATCGAGCGCCTCGGCGAGCGCGCCGACCTCGTCGTCGCCGCGCATGCGCGTGCGTACCGAAAGATCGTCGAGCATGGCCACCGCGGTGGTGCGCAGCGTGCGAATGGACTTCGAGGCGAGATGCGATCCGATGCTGCTGAGGATCGCGGCACTCGCCAGCGCCAGAAGCGCCCCCACCCACAAGAGGTGCTGCGCGCGAGCGACCGCGGTCTCGATGGGTGCGAGTGATTGGGCCAGACGAATGACCCGAACCGGTGAAGACGCGACCGGGACCGCCAAGTAGAGCAGGTCGTGATGAATGGTAGCGCTGTTGCGCGTCGCCACGCCCCGACCGCTGCGCAGCGCCTCGACGATCTCCGGCCTTGCGCCGTGGTTTTCGAGGCCGGGCAGATTTTCTCGTGCGACTTCAGAGTCTCCCAGAACGGTACCGTCATCGCCGATCAAAGTGGCTCGAGAAAGAGCGCTTCGGCCGAGCTCTTCGGCCATTGCCTGCCAGTCGGACGATGCCGGTGCGGACTCGACCTGACGAGCGACGAGGCGAGCTCGAATCTCCAGATCTTGAGCGATCCGTTCTTCAATGGCCGAGCTCAGCTCTGACGAAACGTAAGCACCCAGCACCGCCACCACGACGGCAATGATGCCCAGCGAAAGGGCGAATAGTTTGCCTCGAATGCCCAGCTTCACCCCAACCTCGCACCCGGCGGCCTGGCCGCGCGCCCTTTCTAATGATCAGGTACCTACCATTTCTGAGCTGCTGAAATCGCGGTCTTGCCCAAATGTTCGCGCTTTTACGCCCCTCCCGTTTCTCCTTCGACTTCAAAATGTCACTGAATTGTCACCTGGCGGGCGAACACTCCCCCGAACCCCCGAGGAGTCCCCCATGCGCACGTTTGCTCTCGCAGTTGTCGCAGTCCTCGCCGTTGGATGCACCCGAACGGACGAAAACAAAACAGCCCCCGCAGCAAGCGGTTCGGCAGCCGCGGTCGCAGCCGACAAGACCAACATCACGCTCAAGGGATCCGACACCATGGTGATCCTTGGCCAACGCTGGGCGGAGGCCTACATGAAGGCCAACTCAGGCACCACCATCCAGGTCACGGGCGGCGGATCGGGAACCGGGATCGCGGCTCTCATCAACGGTTCGACAGATATCTGCGAAGCGAGCCGTCCCATGAAGGACAAGGAGAAGGAAGACGTTCAGGCCAAGCGCTCCGCTCCTGCCATCGAGACGAAGGTGGCGCTCGATGCGCTCGCCGTGTACGTCAACGAGAAGAACCCGATTACGGAGATCTCCATCCCCGCGCTTTCGAAGATTTATCTCGGCGAGACCAAGGACTGGAAGGACGTCGGCGGCAAGACGCACGCAATCGTCCTCTACGGCCGCGAGAACAACTCGGGCACGTACGGCTATTTCAAAGAGCACGTGCTGGCCAACAAGGACTTTGCGGCGAGCACGCAAACTTTGGCCGGAACGTCAGCGGTGGCCAACGCGGTGAAGGGCGATCTGTTCGGGATCGGCTACGGAGGCATCGCTTACCTCGAGGGCATCAAGGCCCTCAAGGTAAAGAAGGACGATACCTCGCCGGCCGTGGCACCTTCCCTGGAGACTGCTCAAAACGGCAGCTACCCCATCAGCCGCTTCCTCTATTTCTACACGGCAGGCGAGCCCACCGGAACGACCAAAAAGTTCATCGATTGGGTCAAGGGGCCCGAAGGTCAGAAGATCATCGGCGACGTGGGATACTATCCGCTCCCCGGCGCCGGTGGAGTCACCATTCAGGCCAAAATAGAGGGCGGCCCGGACGCCGCCAAGTGAGCTGACACCGTGAGCATGTCGAACGACGTCGTCCAATCGATGGCGACTGACGCGGTAGAAGGGTCTCCACTGGCTCGACGGCCCCGTCGAGGCGAACGTGTTGCCGAGTTCGTGGTTCGCCTCGTGGCGATGACGTCGATCGCCTCGATCGTCCTCATTTTGATCTTCGTTGCTCGCGAGGCGCTTCCCATCTTCACGAGCAGCGAAGTTCGCCGAGAAGTCACGCCGACCGCGATGGTGGCTGCGCGTGTTCTACCCGACGGGACCGACCAATACATGTGGCAGCCCGTCAGCGACGTGCCCAAGTACAACATCGTTCCACTGGTGGTGGGCTCGCTCAAAGTCACGCTCATTGCGCTGCTCATCAGCACGCCCCTCAGCGTGCTTGCTGCGGTGTACGTGTCTGAATTTGCGCGTCGTCGTGAACGCGAGATCGTGAAACCGGTCATCGAGCTCTTGGCCGGCATACCGTCGGTGGTCATCGGCTTCTTTGCGCTCATCGTGCTGGCGACTTGGGTGCAAAACACGTTCGGCACCGAGCACCGGCTCAACGCGCTGGTTGCCGGGATCGGCCTCTCGATGGCGGTCTGTCCGCTCATCTTCACGGTGTCGGAAGACGCGCTCCGGGCCGTGCCCACTTCGTACCGCTCGGCTGCTCTCGCGCTGGGGTCCGATCGATTTCAAATGATCAGTCGAGTGGTGCTGCCCGCCGCAATGCCCGGAATCCTGGCCTCGATCGTGCTGGGTTTTGGCCGTGCCATCGGCGAGACGATGATCGTCGTGCTTGCGTCGGGTAATGCGGCGCTCGTTTCCGGCTCGATCGGGGTATCGACCCGCACCATCACCGCGACCATCGCACAGGAGCTCGGCGAGGTGGTCGTCGGAAGCGCTCACTATCACGTCCTCTTCGCCTTGGGAGCGCTTCTCTTCCTCAGCACCTTCATGCTGAACCTCATGGGCGAGCGCGTGATCCACGGCCTGCGCCGCAAGCTGGGGATGGTATGACCACCGCGACGATGCACCTTCAGCGCGGTCGAGTCGCGCAAGCGCCCGAAGCGATCTTCAAGGTACTTACCGCGGCCGCAGCCTGCATCATTCTCCTGATGTTGACGCTCATTCTGGGCGACATCGTGCTGGGCGGAGTCAAGGTCCTCTCGTGGGAGTTCGTTTCCGCCGCGCCTCGCGACGGCATGACCGCGGGGGGGATCTTTCCCGCAATCTTCGGCACGGTCGCTCTCACCTTGCTCATGACGGTGGCGGCAGTTCCAGCGGGCGTGCTCACCGCGATTTACCTGACCGAGTATGCGCCGGCGCATTCGAAGATCGCCCGGGCCATTCGCGTCTGCATTGCCAATTTGGCCGGCGTGCCGTCGATCGTTTTTGGCCTGTTCGGGCTCGGCTTTTTCATCTCGACCGTTGGTCGAGCGGTGGACAACGCGCTCTACGACGGCAAGCTCGTGTATGGAAAGCCGTCGCTCATCTGGGCTTCGCTCACACTCGCGATCCTCACGCTTCCGGTGGTGGTCGTCGCGACCGAAGAAGCGTTGCGCGCGGTTCCGCGCGAAATTCGCGATGGAAGCTTGGCGCTTGGAGCGACCAAGCTGCAAACCGTTACACGCGTCGTTCTCCCCGAAGCATTGGGTGGCGTGTTGACCGGCAGCATCCTCGCGATCAGCCGCGGAGCGGGCGAAGTGGCGCCGATCATGTTCACTGGGGCCGCCTACTTCTTGCCGTATTTGCCCGGTCACCTCAACGACCAATTCATGAACTTGAGCTACCACGTGTACGTTCTCGCGACTCAGTCGCCCGACGTGGACCGCACGAAACCGCTCCTCTACGGAACGGTGCTCGTTCTCTTGCTGCTGACGTTTGCGCTCAACCTCATCGCGGTCTTGATCCGAGCTCGCACGCGGGCGAAGATCAAAGCGAGCGGCTGAATCTCAACCGAATCGACCGGTGATGTAGTCTTCGGTCTCGCGCTCTTTGGGGCGGGTGAAGAGCGAGGTGGTGTCGCCCACCTCGACCAATCGGCCCAGATAGAAGAAGGCCGTACGCTGCGAGACGCGCGCGGCTTGCTGCATGCTGTGGGTGACGATGACGATCGTGAACGCGTTGCGTAGCTCGGCGATCAGATCTTCGACCTTGGCGGTAGCGATGGGGTCGAGTGCGCTCGCCGGCTCGTCCATCAAAATGACCTGAGGCTCGACCGCGAGCGCACGGGCAATGCAAAGGCGCTGCTGCTGGCCTCCCGAGAGACTCAGCCCCGATTCCTCCAAGCGATCCTTGACTTCGTCCCAGATGGCCGCCTGGCGCAACGCGCGCTCGACTCGTTCGCGCAGGGCCACCGAATCCTTGAGCCCCGCCACTCGAAGGCCATAGGCGACGTTCTCGAAGATGCTCTTTGGAAAGGGGTTCGACTTCTGAAACACCATACCCACCTGACGACGCACCGCGACCGGATCGACGTCGCTGGCGTAGATGTCGCGTCCGTCCAGAAGGACTTTGCCCGTCACGCGAGCGCCGCTGATCGTCTCGTTCATTCGGTTGAGCGTTCGAAGGAACGTGCTCTTCCCGCAGCCGCTCGGGCCGATGAGCGCGAGCACCTGGTTGGCCGCAATATCAATCGACACGTCGTGTACGGCGGCCGAGTCGCCGTAGTAGACCGCCAACTTTTCGGTTTGCATCTTCACGGTGGGGGCTACCTGCGGCTGGGGCTCCATCTGGGCTGCGGCTAGAAACACGAACTGAACTGTGGAGAGCCTAGACGAGGGTCATACGAAGTCCATGTGACAATCTCGTGACAGGTGGTCGGAGACCCCGGTCGGGTGGGCCGACCCATGAGCGAGGCCGTTAGCGACCGCCGACAACTGCTAGGATGGCGCCATTGGGGCTAAGCGGGTTCAGCTGGCCGGTTTGGGGTCTCACCACGCGGTGCGCCCCCATGACGAGATGAGATCGTTTGGCGGCACTCGGACAGTGGATTGTCTTCGGCTCCCTGGTTGGTGTCCTGGGCGGGCGGCGTGGCAACCTGCGCAGTGATCCCGTGGACGTACCCAGGTACCAGCTCAGTTTTTGTCCTCCGCGACGAAAGCGAGCGGCTCGACATGAACCGTTCGTTCATTCCGCGCCATGCTGTCGGCGGGATCGAGTCTCATTCGATCCATGCAGCTCACCCCACGACGATCTTCGAAGTACACTTGAACGGTTCGCCGCTCGCCCTTTTCGATGGCGCAGCTGGACTCAGTCCGACTCGGAGCGAGCACCCGAGGTTCGAGAAGCCGTACCCGGTCGGGGAAAAACTGCACCAACGTATCGCTCCCATTGGTGACGGCGAGCTTCATCGCTAGCTCGAGCGAGTGACCGTCGTCCGAATCTCCGAACTCGTGGCATCGAACATCGACGAGCTCGACCTTGACTCCACCCCGGCTCTCCACCGGACCGCTGATTCGGGTAACGGGCTTGTAGCAGGCGACTCCCGTCGTGCTCAGTGCAAGTACCGCCACGAAAATGGCTTGGTTCATCGCTCTCCTCCTGGCTCGCATTTTCGACATACATGCGCGGCCGGGCTTGCCCGGCCATCCTAGGCTCATCGTGTCGAACTCACGCCCCGTCCTTGGCCACGAAGGCAATGGGCAAAAGTGGCAAGTGTTTGGTCCCCGCCACGAGACTGTCCGACGGATCGAGCTTCATTTCCTCTTTGCACTTGAGACTTCCCCGAGTCATGAACCTCACGGCCGCCACCTTCGTCTCGCCTGGAGCTACGACGAAGCGAGAGTCTGCGGCGACGGGACTCGGTGACACGCGGTCGGGTGCGATCACGCGAAGTCGATCCGGATCGAAGCCGACCTCTCCCTTGCCGCGATTCGCCACGGCGATCTTCATCCGCAGCTGAACCACCTCTGAGCCCGCAAAGTCTTCCGGTTCAGCGCTGTCTTCGCAGTACTGGCTGACGATGGACATCTGCACACCATCGGACTCGGATGGTCCCGATGACCGTGCTGGCGGGGCGAAGCAACTGGTGCTTGCCAAACAACTGCTCAAGAGTAACAGCAATCCCGGCTTCATTGGTTCGCCTCCATCCTTCTATCGTTGGCCTTCTCTGCCTTCGGTCGCTTGAGTTCTGTTTTTTTGCGCATGAGGACTAGGTGTCGTCGGCGCGGTCGGGGTGCCCGTGGACGACGAGCACGTTTCTTCGTGCGAGGTTTGCAACCTTCCCCGCGGTCGTCCCCAAGATGCGATCAAAACCGTGGTACCCGTGGCTCCCCACGACCATCAAATCGACGTCCATTTCTTCCGACATTTGCAGGATGATCCGCCAGGGTTGACCTGGACGCACCACGGGTGGCGCGACGCGAACTTCCGGCACCGAAGCTGCAAACGCTGCGAGTGCACTCTCAGCGTCACGAATCATATGCAGGGCCAGAGGATCCCCGTGCGCCACGTGTGCGGCCGGCGGAAACTCGGCCGGGATGAAGATCACACGCAGAGGAATGACCTCGGCCCCGAAACGGCGCGCGACTTCCGCTGCTGCGGCAAACACACCGGGGGCCCGTGATGAGCCGTCGAGGGCCGCCAAGATCCTTCGAATCACGACGCACCCTCGAGGGCAGGCGAGTGCGGATCGGCGGCTTCGGCCGCCTCCTGCGTCTGTCTCTTGGCGAGCATTAAAAACATGATGGGAACCAAAAAGAGGGAGAGGAGCGTCGACGAGGTGAGACCACCCACTACGGCGAGGGCAAGTGGCTGATTGGCTTCGGTTCCCTTCTCCAGAGCAACCGCGGTTGGAACGAGGCCGATGATGGTCGCCAGGCTCGTCATTGCAATCGGTATGAACCGAGCCCGCGCCGCGGTAACGACAGCCTCCAACTTGGGCAAGCCTTCCGAGAACCTCCGATTGGCGTCGTCGACCAAGAGAATTCCATTCGATACGGCAATCCCGACCACCATCAGCACGCCCATGAGCGCGGTGACCGAGAAGCCTTGTCCTGCGGACATGAGCGCCATGACAATGCCGACAAGAGACACCGGAATCGTGAAAAGCATCACGAATGGCAGGCGTAGTGACTTGAATTGAGACGCCATGATCATGAACACGACCATGATCGCGAGCCCGATCGCGACGCCGAGGCCCGAAAACGTCGTGCGCATCAAGTGGACTTGGCCAACATAGGAAAAGTCGATATTGCGGGTACGGGGGTCGTTCTTCAGCTTTTGCTCGAGCTCGGTGGCAGTGGTCCCGATGTCACGCCCTTCGGTCTGCATGAGGACGTGCGAAGCCCTTTGCAGTTGGTTGCGTTCGACGGCGATGGGTCCGACGGAGCGTCGGACGACCCCATAAGCGCCAAGCGGAACCGCCTTGCCGTTCTCGGTCACCCGTACCGGGATCTGCGCGAGAGCACTCGGATCAGGGACGCGCGCGCCGTCGTAGTACGTCACGACGTAGTACGATTGCCCGTTGTTGGGGTCGATCCAGACGCTCGGTGAGTTGATGTTGCCAAGCGTCGCATCGAGCGTCGTCTGGGCAGCGTTGCGCGCAGTGACGCCAACGAGGCCAGCCTTCTCACGCGTCGTCTCGATGCGCACCTCTGGATAGTCGTCCTGTAGCGATATGCGAACGTCTCGCACGCCCGCAACCGATTGTGCGACCTCGGCGACCAGTTTGGACTGGACCATGAGCTCGGCGAGGTTGTCACCACGCACCTCGAGGACGAGCGGCGCGATGTATCCGTTAGAAAATACGCTCGCCACGAGGCCCCCCGGCCATTGCAGAAATTCGACCCCTGGATATTTCTTGTTCAGAATGTCTCGCGATTTGTCGGCCAGCTCGCGCTGCGAGAGCGTGCGCTTCTCGGCTTCCACGAGCGCCAGCCGAATGAACCCCATGTGGGGCCCATTGTTAGGGCTGGTCATGGCGCTACGAGCGTTGTTCGGGGATCCGACGTTGGTGAGTACGACCTCGACGTTTCCCTTCGGCAACTCTCGGGCAAGGGTGTCTCCCATCGCCTGGATCTTCTTCGACGATTCTTCGAGCGAGACGCCCGGCGCGAGCCTCACGTAGATACGCTCCATCGATTCATCGATCTCGGGAAAGAACGTGCTCGGAAGACGAGCCGCGGCCGTCAAGCTGCCGGCTACGACCGCGAGCGCCGCCAGGAGAACTGCATTGCGGTACGGAATGACGTTGCGCAGCGCCGAGGCATACCCATCTGCTACGCGGCCGATGGCTGACTCGAAGAAGCGCGCGATCCGTCCTGGTTCACTGTGCCCTAGAAGGTAGCGGCACGCGACGGGGGTGAGCGTCATGCTGACGAAGTAGCCGGCGAACATTCCGACGGCGACCGTGAGCGCCAATGGCCCGAAGAGCTTCTTGGCGAGGCCGCTCAGCAGGAGAACCGGTACGAGAACTGCTGTCGTGGTCATCGTAGCGGCGAGGGTAGGAACGGCTACCGCATTGGTGCCGTCGAGCGCAGCCTTCCAGGCCGATTTGCCCATCAGTCGATGGCGGTGAACCGATTCGAGCACGACGACCGAGATGTCGACGAGCGGTCCCATGGCGAGGGTCAGGCCTCCTAGCGTGAATGCGTTGAGCGTTTGGCCGCTCACGTAGAGCACGATGAGAATGATCCCGAAGGAGATAGGGATCGCAAAGCCAGCAATCATGGCCGCCCGCGGATTCTGGAGAAAGACGAGAATCACGAGGCCAATCAAGACCAGCGCGCGAAGGATTTCGGTCTTGAGCCCGTGGTAGGTCGTACGAACGAACGTCGACTGATCGAAGATCGGTTTAACCTGCAACCCGGCAGGCAGATCTTTCAGAGTTCCGACGACCTTCTTCACCGCGTCGACAATCTCGAGCGTGTTGCCGCCGGGCACGCGGAGGACGTTGAGGTATACGGCGTCTTCGCCGTTCACGCTGACCGATTGCGTCTCGGGACTTCCGCCGTCCTCGACTCGTGCCACGTCACGGATGAGAACGGGACTGCCGCCATGCGTCTTGATGATGGCTTCGCCTATGGTGCTGACCTTCTCGGGAACCGCGTTGGTGTAGACATTCGAGTCGAACTTCGGCGACAAGAAGACGCCCGACGGCAAGAGGGCATTGGATTGGGATACCGCGGCGGCGACATCACTCGATGTGACTCCACGCGCTTGCGCCGCTACGGGGTCTACGACGACGTTGATCTGTCGTTGCCTCCCACCGTTGAGGGATGCGCTCGCCACGCCCTGAATTCCTTCGAGGGTCGGTTCGATGTTGTTGAGCGCGTAGTCGTAAAGCTGGGGGCCCGAGAGCCCTCCACCCCACACGGCGACTTGGACCACCGGCGCGTTGGAAGGATCGTACTGAAGAACGAACGGCGGCAACACGCCAAGTGACTTCGGCACTGCGCTCATCGCAAACGCAGTCTGTTGCTGGACGAGCGTCTGGGCGGAGTTGAGGTCCGTTCCCCATTTGAGCCAGACGTAAACAATCGAGAGGTTGTTGCGTGAGATGCTCTCTACGTGGTCGACGCCTGGCGTTGCGCTGACGTACTTCTCGATGCGCCAAGTGAGCGTCTTCTCCACGTCCTTTGGCCCAAGGCCGGGAGCCAATGTCCCCACGACGAGAACGGGCGGGGCGAGCTCTGGAAACGTATCCACCGCCATTCGAGGCGTGACGACGGCTGCGAAGACGACAAAAGCGATCGCCAGCATCAAAATCGCGATCGGGTTCTTGAGTGATAGTCCAGTCACTGTGGACTCCGTACTTCGCTAGTGGTCGCCGACGCGGACCCAGCGTGACTCGGCTGATCGAGACTCGCCGTCACGTGATCGTTGTCGCTGAGCAAAGCCCGCCCCTCGCTGACGACGCGGCTCTGGGGTTTGAGAGCCGGTTCCAAGAAGAGTCGCCCTTCACGCTCCCCTTTGACGGCGAAAGTCTTCTTGCGCGCAACGGTGTCCTCGACCACGAAGACACTCGCCTTGGTGCCACGAACCGTGGCGGCGGCCAGCGGGATTTCGGTGGCCGGTTCCAGATTGCCCACTTCGATGCGCAAGTCGGCGGTGGTCCCGACAGGCAGCTCGCGGGTTGGGTCCTCGATATCGAGCTCGAAATGCACCGTTCGGCTGAAGGGGTCAGCGGCCGGAGCGCGTCGGGCGATCGTGGCAACGAGGTCTTTCTTCGTCGCGAGGATGCGGACATCGACTTTGGCGCCGGGCGCGATGGCGTCGAAATCCACTTCGGGCGCGTCGGCAACGATCCGAACCGTCGAACGATCGACGAGCGAGACGATGGAGAGTCCAGGTCGAGCGAACGCCCCGGGGTCGGTCGTTCTCGCGGCGATCTCTCCAGCAAAAGGGGCCCGCAGAATGCAATCGTTCACCTCCAGGGAGGTGCCGAGCAACTTCGCCTTCGTCGCCAGAAGTTGCGCTTCTTGTTCGGAGCTTTGAGCTGATTTTTGCTCCGCTTCGTTCGGAGAGACGAATCCACCCTCGAGGAGTCCCTGAACTCGCGTCGATTCATGGGCGACTGCCTGCTGGCGAGCTTCCAACGCGCGCGCTTGCATGGCAACCGCTTGGCTGGATGCGTTGGCGTTGCGACAATCGAGTGTCGCGATGACATCTCCCTTGTTGACGACGGCGCCCGGACGAACCAGCACCGTGTCGATGTACGCGGCAACGAGCTGAGGCCCAATCTTGGCTTCCATCCAAGGCTCGAGGGTCCCTACGTAGGTTCGAGATGGGCGAAAAGTCGTTCCTTTCGCCTCGATGACCGTTACCGGTTTGGGCGCCGCGTCGAGCGCGATCTTGTTGGTCTTCGATTCGGCGTGAACGACCATGAGAGCACCGACCACGAGGACGCACCCTGCCAAGACGGCGATGACGATTGGGACGAGCGGGCGACGCATCTTGGCGTTGTGAATGATGGCTGGATCTCCGTTGGCGTCACGATCGTGAGATGGATGCTCGAGATTCGAATTCACCTTAGAGTCCCTCCGCTATCGATCGACCAAACGAGGATCGGGCCCGGGCCAATTGGAACTGCCCGAGTGCAAGCTGAATCTCGGCGTCGGTTCGCAACGCTTCCGCGTCGGCCAACTCGACGCTCGTCCCCAATCCGGATCGAAAGCGCGCCTCTGCCTGCGCGTAGTTCGCTCGCGCCGCGTCCACAGAGCGCTCGAGGCCAGGCAGCGCGGTCCGGGCAACCTTCACAGCTTCGAATGCCAGGCGGATGGCCGCGGCGTGTTCGTAGTGCATCAGAGTAAGTTGGTCCCGGCGGATCTGCTCCCTTGCCCGTGAAGCGTCACGACGCGCGACGATGGTTCCGTCGAAGAGCGGCCAGCTCAGCACCACACCAGCGTCCCAGTTGGCCACGTTCGGGACCCAGCCGTCTTGGTCCGCAGGGCTCCCGTTCCCGGACGGGGGGGCGCCACCGGCACGCGCCGAAAGCGTAGCTGTCAGCCCCAAGTCGGGTCGCAGCTCGGCCCCGATCGCACGCGTATGCTCCTCCTCCGCGCGCAGCTCAGCCACCGCCTCAAGGATGCGAGGGTCGCGCGCGCTCGCATGGGCGATGGCGGCATCGAGCGCCGGCATGTCGGGAGGAGCGCTGGGTGTCCCGGCCGCGTCAAGAGCTGGCTCCTCAACGCCAACCGCAGCGGCGAGCGTCGTCTGAGCAGTCAAGAGTCCACCGCGAGCGTGGATTCGGCCGATGTCGAAGCGGGCGAGATCCGCCTCGGCCCGCGTGAGCTCGATGGGTGAGCGTAGTCCTGCGACGACGCCAGCTTTTGCAAAATCGCGATGCACACGCGAGCGCTCGAAAGCGTCGTCGGAAGCCTTGAGAATCGATTTCGCCGCGAGCACCGCGAAGTAAGCTTCCTCCACATCGAAGGTCACCTCGAGTGTCGTCGCGCGAGCCCGTTGTCGCTCAACGTCGAGTTGCGCGTCGGCAGCCGCGGACTGGGCTGCAATTCGTCCGAAGTCGAACAGCTCTTGGGTGATTCCCCCCGCGACGATGGTGGACGCATAGGGCTTGAAGCTTCCGGAGGAGACGCCCCTCGTCCCACCGATACGTGGGAGGTCCATGAAGCTTCCCGGCGACACGTAGGTGCCCGTCGTATTGTTGGCGGTGGCCCCGAAGAGCTGAGCCGTCACTCCGAACGTCGGTAGCCACTGTGCGCGTGGCACTTGCGCAGCGGCTTTTTGTGCGGCGATGCGAGAGAGGGCCGCCCGCATTTCAGGTTGGTGCTCTCTCGCGAATGCAATTGCTTCGTCGAGGGTGATCGGCCGGACGTTGACCGTCTCGGTGAGAGTCGAGGACGCTTCTTGTGCGAGACCCATTCCTGGGGCGATGACGCCGAACACGACTGAGGCCACAATCACGAGTACGGGAAGCTGGTGGCGCATCGACGCGCCGAGCCAAAAGCACGCTCCGGGCCAACCCCGATTTCAGCCGAAAACGCACCTCCCACCCGCCGCAAGGTAGGAAGCGCTCCAATCGAAGTTGGAGAATTTCCAACTAACGAGGCGCTCGCGTTCCGGGCAGAAGATACAAATTACCGCGGCAGGCAGGTCGGCCCAATGCTTGCTTAGGTCGAGCTCCCGATGGATATTGCCCTCGTCGCCCCTCAACGGGCTCGGGTACACCCGCGCACCGGCTTCAGAGCGACCAGGCTCCACGTGAAAACGCCGTCCATCTTTGCCTGGATGCTGGTTGCGATGGCCGCGGTGACGGCGTTGGCGTATTGGGACGAGCAACGCGAATCCACGGCCGCTCTCGACGACTTCGCGCGAGAACAGGTAACACTAGCTGGGGCGCTGGCGGCGTCGCTTGGCGAGCGATTGGCGAATGTTCCACCCGCGGATGCGTTGCGTGAAGCTCCGGCGGACCTGCTGGCAGCGGTGGGCGCAATCGAGCACAAGGGCCTTGTCCGGGTTCTGGTGGCACGTCCAGGTGGTTCGGAGCTTGTGGGAAGCGATGGCTCCGCAGTATCTGCAGCAGCCATCGTTCGGGCTCTCGAGAACGGGGAGTCATCGTTGCGCCTTCCGCGGACTGAAGCCGCTGCACTCGCTCTTCCCGCCCGGACCGCGGTGGCCGGTCTCTATCGTCTGAACGTCCCGCGATTGGGTCGATGGGGCGTTGCAGTTATTGCCACGGCGCGCGCGGAACGCGATCGCGAATTGAGGGCGCAGTGGCGCCTCGTTTTGGGCGTAACCGTCGCTTCCGGGTTGGTTCTCGCGTTCGGTGGATTGGCCATGCGAAAGCAGCGCAAAGAGCTAGAGTTGGCACATCAATTGTCTCTCACCAAGATACGAACTGAACGCGACGAACGTCTGGTACGCGCCGACAAGCTTGCGACCATGGGTGCACTGGCCACGGGGATTGCGCATGAGGTGTCGACCCCCCTCGGAGTGATTTTGGGTCGTGCCGAGCAACTGCTCCCCAGGCAGCCCGACGATCGAACGCGAAGAGCCGTGGAGATCATCGCGGATCAGACCGAACGTATCTTTGCCGTCATTCGCGGCTTCCTGGGACTCGCGCGCGGGGGCCAACCCGCCCTGCAGCGCTGCGATCCGGCGGCTCTCGCTCGGGCGGCGACCGGGCTCGTCGAGCACCGATTCGAGAAGGGTCAGGTTCAGCTGAACGTTGATCTTGGCGCAAACCTCCCCAAGGTCGCTTGCGATGCTCGCCTCTTCGAGCAAGTACTCGTCAACCTGCTTCTCAACGCTTGTGATGCTTGCAGTGAGGGGGGTAAGGTCGCCCTTTCGGTGCAAAGCGAGGGGCAGCATGTGGCGTTCGTCGTGGCCGACAACGGCGTTGGGATCAGCAAGGAGGTCGCCGAGCGAGCCACCGAACCCTTCTTTACCACCAAGCCGGAAGGCAAAGGAACAGGCCTCGGTCTTGCGATTGCGAACGAGATCGTCAAGCACCATCGTGGAACGCTCACATTGAGTCCCGGAGTCGATGGTCGCGGGACCCGGGTGTGTGTCGATCTTCCGACAGCGCAGAACGAGCATGGTTGAGTCGAATCGAACCGGCCCCAGGCGCGCTCGCATTCTCGTCGTGGATGACGAGCTGCCAATGGCCGAGACTCTCGCCGAGGGACTTGCCGACCGAGGCTTCGCCGCGAGCGCCCTCTCGACCAGCCGAACTGCGGCCAGCCTCCTCGAAGGTGAAGACATCGACTTGCTGGTAACCGATCTGCGGATGCCCAACATCGACGGTCTCGGGCTCTTGGCCGCTTCGCGCAGAGCCGATCCTCTGCGCCCCGTCATCGTCATGACCGCGTACAGCGCGATCGACACAGCGATCGAATCGATTCGGCAGGGCGCGTATCACTACATGACGAAGCCTTTCAAGGTCGACGAGCTTGCGCTCTTTGCGGAGAAGGCGCTCTCGGAATCACGTCTTCGACGTGAAGCCATCACCCTCAAGCGTGCGCTGCGCGGACGATACGGGCTCGAGAATCTCCTTGGTTCCAGCGCTGCGATGCGAGAAGTCGGGGATCTCGTGGAACGGGTCGCTGATGCCTCTGCCCCGGTGTTGGTCGTCGGCGAGACAGGAACCGGCAAGGGGATGGTCGCGCGCGCCATCCACGCGCAAGGCTCGCGGGCTGAAGGTCCATTCGTCGCCGTCAATTGCGCGGCGCTTCCCGAAAATCTCCTCGAGAGCGAGTTGTTCGGCCACGTCAAGGGTGCCTTTACGGGCGCTACTGCCAATCGCATGGGTCTCATCGAAGAAGCCGCCGGCGGGACGCTCTTCCTGGACGAAATCGGTGAAATGTCGCCTGCTCTACAGGCCAAGCTACTGCACTCCATCGAAACTGGAACCGTGCGGGCCGTTGGATCCAACAAGGAGCGGAGCGTCAACATGAGGATCGTCGCTGCTACACATCGCGACCTCCGCGAGCGTGTCAAAGCAGGATCCTTTCGCGAGGACCTACTCTACCGTCTCGACGTAGTCACGATTGCGCTTCCCCCTCTTCGCCTTCGCCGCGACGATCTACCAATGCTCATCGAGCACTTTCTGGACCTGGCAAAGAGACAGCATCGTCACTCCCCGGTTGAGAGCGTAGCGCCCGAGGCAATTGCCGTCCTGCTCGAGCATTCTTGGCCCGGCAATGTCCGTGAGCTCGAGCACGTGATCGAGCGTGCTGTTCTTCTGGGGCGTAGCGCAGTCGTTCTCGTTCAGGATCTGCCGCCATCGGTAACGACGACGAATGCTACGGCTGGAGTCTCGTTCGTTGGTGAAGTCGTTCCAATGCGCGAAGCGCAGCGTCGGTACGCGGCCTGGGCATATGAGCGCCTCGGAGAACGTAAGGTTCAGACGGCCGAAAAGCTTGGTATCGATTTCAAGACATTGAGCAAGTGGCTCGCGGATCATGATCCCGAGAGCAAAGAGTGACGTGAGTTCCAGATGAATTGGTCTCTAAGCAAGAAAAAGGGAACTGTGCCGGGCGAAGCCGCCTCGGATGCCAATCGGACCCCGCTGTCAGAGAAAAAATCCATTCAGGTAGCCGTTAGGTTGAGTCCCGAGCAGCTTGCTTGGATCGATGGAGAGGTGGCACGCCTGCAGGAGGTATTTCCCGAAGCGAACCGCAGCAACGTGCTCCGCTCGCTCGTGCACGCCGCGATGAAGAAGCGGGGAAAGTAGGACGGGATCGAGTTGCCGTGGCTCGCTCAAAAAGCGATCGCGACCCGGCCCAGAAACTCGTGAAGAACATGGGCGTTGTCGCGGGCATCGTTGTTCACTCCCGCGTCGATCGTGTTGCCCGGTGCGATGGCTCTCTGGGTAGAGTTTTGGATCGGTCCTCCCGCAGCGGTCGCCTTCACCGGCGCCGAATCGGGAAACATGTTGACCACGTAGTTCGCCGAGAGCCGGACATGCTTGGATGCCCAGTAGTTGGCGCCCACCGAAACCGCATCGACCTTGATGTCACCGTCGATGTTGGAAGCGGGATCCACGGGAACCGTGTTGATGCGACTACCCCCGGTGTAGGTCACGCGCAACTGCTCCCACTTCAAGAGTAGTTGCAGCGCCTGCGAAGGGGTCTCGCTGTCCTTCTTCTGGAAATCGACGTGGGCAGGATTTTCGTATCCGGGCTGGCCGTTGATGTCGCGATTGCCCATGGGCCACCATCCGAGTTCGGCGTAGTAAGAATACCCGTGCAGATCTCCACTGCGTTGTGCCGTCTTGTCTTGGATGCCATCGATGGCTTCCCGGGTGTTGTTCTTGACGTACACGAACTCGCCCGTCAGATCGAACTGGTCGATGGGGAGGCGAAGCTCGCCGGCGAATCCCATCTGTACATCGGAAGGGATCACGTGGGTCGTGCCGTACGAGGCCTTCCAGAACGTATAGTTCCCCTGTGTCGTCATGTTCGGGTAGGGGTAGTCGATGAAGCGCCAGTTGCGGATGCCGTAGCGAAAGCTGGCGCCGATCTGCGCGCCTTTGAGTGCAGTCTGCTCGAGCGGATGTGTGAACACTCGACCCATGACGTCGCCGTTGTTGTCGAGGTTTCCCCGATTCTGGCCGTCGCCGTCGAAGATCCCGACCGAATAGAAAAGGAGTCGGTCGCTCGTTTCGCCCCACGCCATCGCGCCGATTTCCTTGTTGGTCGGAATGCCGAGGGCCCTAACCGCGAGGGAACGCTCCATGAAAGGGATGTATTTGTCGCTCGTTCGATTCTCCATCGTGAAAGGCGCGTCGTACTGACCGACTTGCAGGTTGAAGACCTTATCGGCGCGAAAATTCAAGTAAACGTCCGTCGCTATCGCCTTGATGGAGGCTGTCTGAGCGTCCGCGAACGTACCCGGTGCTGGTTGGTTCTTTCCGCCCGCATTGTCCACCGACGTCGAACCCCAGTCTCCTGCGAGCTGCCATTGCCAGTTTTGGAGAAATTCTCCACTCAGCTCAGGCCGAATCCTGCGTAGGAAAATGTTGCCCTTCAACTTCGTGTCCGGTACTCCGGGTCCGAAATAGCTGTAGCCGTCGATCTGCGCGCGGCCCTGGACATAGAGCCGAAAGTTGTCGTTCGCGTCGCGCAAATAGAAAAGGCCGCCATGCCATCCTGCCAAGGGAGGGGGAGCCTCTTTGGGCGCCTCGGGGGTCGGCGTTGGAACGGCGGGGGCCGACGGTTCGTCGGCTCTGGATAGAGTTGGGATCGACAGCGCGAGAAAGACCGGGCACAGCAAGCCGAGACGGGGGATCGATTTCATTGGGGGTCGCTCCTGGTGCACCGCCCGTGTAACACACCGCTCGCGCGATTTGATGTGACATTAGGGTGACATGACTGGAGCGCCCCGAGGACTGTGCGACCATCCTTGAAATCCAGGTTCGACGATGAATCCGTGGCTCTAGGCGACGCTTTGCGTGGTGTCCCATCCCGTGAGTCGTTCGAGCTGAGCTCGATGACACGCGTATCGCAATGGTAGGATCGACCTCTTGAACCGATCAATCCGGGTAACCTGCGCGATGTCGTCACGCGCGAGAATGATTGCGCTCACCGCGATCGCACGGGTGTTGTTGCTTGTCAGCACCGCGTGTGGGAGCAGGACATCTATCGACGTGACCGATGATCTTCAAGCCATCGGATCGACCTCACCACGGGAAGCGGGTGGTGCAGGCGGCGGCGCAGTCACGGTCGACGACGCGGCGTCACCTCCATTCGACCCACGTACAGCCCCTACCCGCATCGAGATGACGTGCCTCGAAATGGAATCCAATATCCAGCTGGACCTTCCCTGCGAGGTGGGGATGAACCTCATTGGTCCTCGCGGACAAGCAGGAGTGAACGTCGTTCAGTGCAACCTCTCCTACAGGGGCCCCATTGGTACGATGGGTTTGCAGATGCCCCTCTACGTTATCGGGACTGGTCGGCTGCACCAGCCGGTCAATATTGCGACCGATCTGAGCATCGTTCCTTCCTCGGAGGTGCTCCTCGATACGCGCAGGTTCCAGTTGATCAGCGCCAGGGGAACGCTCGTCCTCGATTCCGTCGACCTCGCGGCTCGCTCGTTCAATGGTCACATCTATGACTTCGGGACCGATTGGACCGACAAGATCACCGGCAAACACTCGCCATGTACGGTGCCTGACGGACCGATATGGGCTGTTCCAGGTCCCTTTCTCTGATTGGCTTGGTCCGAACCAAAGCATTCGCACGGAACCGGCCGCGATGGCTTCGGTTCGCACGCGACTACGCGGCCGCGCGCGTCGAGCGCGATCTCGCAGCATGCATCGAAGAGCTCGCGCAGGTGCGCTCTTCCTCGCTGCACGCGGGACTTCATTGCTGGGAGCGAAACGCCCAACATCTCGGCGGCCTCTCGCTGGTGAAGGCCTTCGAGCTCCGTAAGCGTTAACGCTTCGCGATAAGGCGAAGGGAGTAGAGCAACGAAAGGGGCGACATAGGTTGCGAGCTCCTGCTCGACGGCATTCTCCTCGTCGGGCGTTGGACTAGCCTCGTCCAACGCTGGGTGTTCGGCCGGCGAATGGCGGCTGGATGTTCGTCGATGATCGATGACTGCACTTCGTGCCACCCGGAAAACCCAAGGTCCGAAACGTTCGTTGTCTCGCAGTTGTCCGAGGCTGCGCTGCATGCGTAGAAACACATCCTGGAGGACGTCGTCGACGTCGGCGGGCGTTGCCACCCGCCGAGCGATGAACGGCCGAAGTTTCTCCTCGAGAGCGACCCAGCTTCCGCGCGTCGAGTGATGAATCACGACTATGCCTCCAACGTACAGCAACTCGGGCCACAGCATGACCGCGAGTTTGGATCTGCCTTGGTTGCTTGGATGGTTGCTGACACAACGTAGTCCTCGGCCTTTGAGCCAGGCAGCCATTCGCTGATGAACGAGCGGCTCTCGGGTCGAATCTCGACGACCACTTCGGAAAAGCCAGCGTTTAGGAGAGCACTTCGAAGCCCTTCGACCGTGGCGGCGCCAGCTAGGCAGGCAGCATGGGTGGCGAGTTGGTTCTTGAGCCCACTCGGTAGCTCTTGCGTTGCGACCACATCCGAAATCGCGAGGCGCCCTCCCGGTTTGAGAACGCGAAAGGCTTCGCGAAATGTGGCTGCCTTGTCCGGGGAGAGGTTGATCACGCAATTGGATAGCACCACGTCGATGGTTGCGTCGGCGAGCGGCAGGTGCTCGATCTCCCCAAGTCGGAATTCGACGTTGCTCGCTCCTAACCGCTCTGCATTGCGTCGGGCCTTGGTCACCATCTCGGGCGTCATGTCCACGCCGATGACGCGTCCGCTCGCACCGACCTGTTTCGCCGCGAGAAAGCAATCGAAGCCGCCCCCAGCACCGAGATCGAGCACACTCTCGCCCGCCTTCAGTGCCGCGATGGCCTGCGGGTTGCCGCATCCGAGACCCATGTCGGCCCCCTCCGGGACCGAAGCTAGATCCTCGGCCGCATAGCCTAGCTTGAGGCTGGCCGTCGGGTCGGGCGCTCCACAGCAGCCCGGAGAGCAACCGACGCTCGCGCCTGCTTTGGCCACGTTGTGGTAGTGGTCTCGCACGGCGCTTCGCACTTCGTCGTCTGTTCGCTGGGTCATCCTGGCCTCCTACTCTTGAAGACGGAGCGGGTTCCAAAAAGACGCAGGCAATCGTCAACTCTGCAGGGGATGGCAAAGCACCGCGGCAGAGGTCGGACAAACGGTCCCGAATTCACTCGAACGGCGAACGCTGTCGTGCACGGCGTTGCGGTCGATCGGTACGAACCCCTGTTGGGCCAAGAAGACGGGCGCGCTGGTCGTCAGGGCATAGAGGCCTTGCAACCCGAGCTTTCGTGCCTCTGCAATGCGTTCCGCCACGAGATCGCGGCCAATGCCCTTGCCGCGACTCGCCCGCTCGACGGCGACCGATCTTAAGAGGCCAACGTTGTCATAGAGCTCGATCCCCGCGCACCCGATGATCCGGATAGCTCCGGTCACCACGAACCCCGCAGGAAATGCAAACTCGATCCCATCGACCGGCAGTCCGCATTCGGAGAGGAGGGAGCGGACCGCTCCCTCGTCGTTCTTATGCGCGGCTCGGATCTCAAGCGCAGACACTTCCAACCTTTCGGCCCCAGCCGCGCGCTTCGAGTAAAGCTTGCACGCGCTCACGCACTTCATCTCGGATCTCACGAACGCGCTCGATGGGTTTGCCCTTTGGATCCTCGAGCGGCCAATCCTGGCGTTCGAGACCTGGGACGTAGGGGCAAGCTTCGCCGCACCCCATGGTGATCAAGAGGTTGGCCGTAGTTGCCAGCTCGTCGCTGAGATGCTGGGGCTTCATCGTACGGAGATCGACACCGAGCTCCTCCATGACCTGCAGGACCTCCGGATGCACTCGCGTGCCCGGCTCAGTACCGGCAGAAATGGCTTTGACCAGCCTAGCGTCGGCGAGGAGATTGAAGAGCGCTGCTGCCATCTGCGAGCGACCGGCGTTGTGGATGCAGGCAAAGAGCACGGTCTTCATGATCGTCTTTCGATTGCGGTCGTTTCATGAGGTACGAGTACGTCTGCGGCGCTCGCAGATAAGGTGGGCACGAGCCAGCGGAAGAGGGCGGTTGCGGCTGCGGCGCCAACGAGTTGGGCGACGACGAACCCTGGCGTGTCTTCTGGGCGAATGCCGGAGAAGGTGTCCGTTGCCGCGCGCGCGAGTGTGACTGCGGGATTGGCGAACGAAGTGGATGATGTGAACCAGTAGGCCGCGGTGATGTACGCCCCAACCGCGAATGGGACGGCGGTCGATCTTCTACGCGAGACGCCCCAAATGACGGCCAGCAGCCCGAACGTCGCGACGAATTCGCTGAACCATTGACCTGCCCCGGTGCGGACGTGCCGAGACGCAGAGAACATTGCCTCGCCGAACATGGCATGCGCCGCGGCAACGCCTGCGAAAGCTCCGGTGACCTGAACAACCAGATAGGCGGGCACATCCCTCCAGGAGATCCCACCCTGCGTTGCATCGGCAAGGGTAACCGCCGGATTGAAGTGTGCACCCGAAATAGGACCGAAGGTCAGGATGAGCGCCACGAGTCCCGCGCCCGTAGCGAGGGTGTTGGCGAGCAGCGCGATCGCAACGTTTCCGCCCGCGAGGCGCTCTCCCATGATTCCCGAGCCAACGACCGTGGCCAAGAGGAGCGCGGTGCCGACGAGCTCAGCGACCAATCGTCGCGAAAGACTAGCTTCCTGCATCGATGTCCTTTGTTTCTCCAACTGCGCTCAGCAGCAGCCCTTGCCGCGCTTGCAGCAGTCCTCCCAAATGTATGCAGTCAAGGTCTTGAGCGTGGTGAAGTCAGCGCTGTAGAAAACGAAAGTTCCCTCGTTGCGGCCCTGCAGGAGGCCAGCGCTGGATAATCTCTTCAGGTGGTGACTGAGTGTCGACGCCGGCAAGTCGACGTGATCTTGGATCTCTCCTGCGGGCGTCCCGCTAGGATCTCCCTGCACGACGAAGCGTAGGATCATGAGACGTGCCGGATGGCCCAGCGCGCTCAGCTGCTCTGCATGTTGTTCGAGCTTGTTAGGCACCCTCTATTTCTAGAAAAATCGAATAAGAAGTCAAGGGATAATTCGAAAATGATCGAATTAGATCGATGTGTCTACCAGCCCGAGCGCGACCAAAGAAGGGCGCGTGAGTGAGCCGTCGACTCCGGAGGTCGCACCCACTGTCTCAGTGACGTTTACGTGACGGTTCAGCGTCGATTGACGCACAGGGAGACTGGCCGCGGCTTTTCGTGCAGATACCGCAGAACCACGCGCGAAATCGTTACGCGAACTGTGACACCAGCGTGACGCAGTCACATGAACTTCACGCGCATGTCGCGTTCACGCGCATATAAACGTCGCAGTTGAACCCATGCCGAATCTCCTTCGTCGAGAGCCAACGCAGAGCCGGTGTCACCGATTCGTCACCCAAGGGTCAGTTGCTCGTCACCTCCCAAGCCTACCTTGCGGCCCGACTACCTACCCAACGCTCTCGACCAACGAAGGCAGAAGGAGTCTTTAGAGATGAGATCAATCACCAAGGTGCGTGTCGCTCTCGCAGCTGTGTCTGCGATCGGCGCCACGACGATGGCAACGAATTCTTACGCTGCGGACTGCAGCACGCTGAATCCGCCGCCCGTCTATGTGTACGGGTCGAGCGCGGTCAAGCCGCTAATCGCTGCGCTGGGGGCCTCGCTCTACGGCACGGTCAACATCGTCTACATCGACAAGGGCGGCTCGTGCGACGGCGTCAACGCGATCGTCAAGGGTAACCTCGCCGGCGGGACGGGGCTCTACTACCCGAGCTTGGACGACGCTGGCACACCGGTGGTCGCCAACTGCGACGTTCCCATCGCGGATGGCGGAGTGGGCGGTCAGGCGGTCGATCTCGGAGTCTCCGACGTGTGGCCCGAAACCTGTAACGTCGTCACCGACTACAACGTCGTAGGCGACTTCCACGGCCCGAACCAGGTGATGACTTTCGTCGCGCCGTTCAAGGCGATGAACGTCACCAACATCAGCGCTGAAGCGGCGTATTTCGTGATGGGCCAACCCGACAACGCGAAGACCATCCTCTCGTGGACCGACACCACGAAGCTTGCCATTCGCAGCGTGAGCTCAGGCACGCAGTCGATGCTCGGTCGAGCCATTCGACTCGACGGATCGCTCTGGCACGGACACAACTCGGGCAACAGCCAGGGCGTCGAAACCGCCCTAAAGGCGGCAAACGATACCGACGCAATGCCTGAGACCACGCTCGGCATACTCTCCACGGGCGAAGCCGACAACGACCGCGCATTCTTGAAGGTTCTCGCCTTCCAGGACTTCGGCAGCAAGTGCGCGTTCTGGCCTGACTCGAGCCTCACCACCTTCGACAAGAGCAATGTGCGCACCGGCTTGTACCCGGTATGGGGTCCGTTGCACCTTCTTGCGAAAGTGCCGGCGAAGGGCATGCCGCCCACCAATGCGACCGTGAAAGACATCGTCCAGTACTTCACCGGTGAGAAGGTTCCGCCCGGAGGTGCCAAGCAGCTCATCGATCTGGAGATCAAGGCGCACACCGTTCCCCAGTGCGCGATGACCAAATCCCGCGACACCGAAATGGCCCCGGCCAAGGACTACAAGCCGCCGCAGCCGTGCGGTTGCTACTTCGAGAGCAAGGTGCCTGGTGGCGGCAAGATGATGTGTACGGCCTGTACGACCGATGCCGACTGCGGAGACGCGGGCACCAAGACGTGCAGCTTCGGCTTCTGCGAGGCGAAATAACATGGCAACTCAAAATAAGAAGTTTACGAAGATCCTTCTCGCAGGGCTCTTTGTCGGCGGCGCGGTAGCTTTCGGCTACGCCTGCGGCGGCGACGACACTGCTCCTACGGATACGGTCGTTCCCCACCCCGACGCCGGAAATACCGGTACGGGTGGCGACAATACCACCGGCAGTGGTGGCGGCGGCGCGAGCGGCGTCGGCGGCGACAACGCCGGAGGCGGCGGCGCCAATGCCGGCGGTGGTGGAGCTACTGGAACCGGCGGCGGCGATGCTGGCATCATTCCGTGCCAAGCGAGCGGCTCCTTCGACAACGTCAAGGCGAAGACCGTGTTCCCAGCCGACGGTGGTGTACCAGCTCTGTAAAGCAGCAGCCCTGATGGATGGAGTTCTTTGATCCGCTTGGAGACATGTGAAAGCGCGCATTTGGTGTGCATGTTTGGTGTCAGGCGTTGCTCTATGGCCCTCGATGTCAAGGGCACAGGATCGGCCGGCGGAGCCCGCGCCTGACACCAAGCCTACTGATTCCAAGCCTTCATCCGACAGCAAGGCGACTGATCAGCCCGGAGCGGCACCTGCCGTTCCGGCGCCGACCACGCCCGCACCGACGACACCGGCCCCTGCGCAGCCGTCGAGCGCGCGTCGCATTCGCGAGCTCGAAGAGAAGGTCGAGCGGTTGACACGCGCGGTCGCCGAAATGAAGTCCGCGCCGCCGCCTGCTCCCACGCCGGCCACGCCCGCACAGGCAGCTGCACCGCCTCCACCCGAGCCGAACCGCGATCTCGATCCGCTACGCGGAATCGTGGTGTCTGGCTATGTACAGTCTCAGCTCGAGAACCACGACGAATCGGAAGATCAGATTCGTCCCGGGGGCGCGCCGTACAACCAGAACCGATTCTTGATTCGACGCGGGCGTCTGCGGTTGGAGCGGGAATGGGACTACAGCGCGGTCATGCTCGAGATCGACGGCAATACCACCAAGGGGCCAGCGATCCAGCTCTTCAAGGCAGAAGCCTCGCTTTTCTGGCGCGGGAACAACCCGGCACCAGCTCCTCCCATGATCAAGGTGGCCGTAGGCTTGTTCGATACTCCTTTCGGGTACGAGATGCTGGAGTCGCCACGGACGCGATTCTTCATGGAGCGCTCGCTCCAATCACGTGCATTTTCTCCGACGGAGCCCGACCTCGGAATCCGCGTAGCTGGCGCGGTTGGATGGTTTCGGTATGCGCTTGCCATGATGAACGGCGAGCCGCTAGGCGAACCCAATGGCTTTGCGGGTCAAGACCCCAACAACCACAAGGACTTCGTCGCGCACTTCGGTGCGTCCGCGGCGCCGGTGAGGGATTCGGAGATCTCCGGAGGCGTTTCGGTCATCAACGGCAAAGGATTCGTCAAGGGAACCGATGGGATCAAAAATCAGCTCGCTTTCAATGACAGCAATGGCAATCAGATACTCGACCAGGGCGACGTAGTCGGGATACCCGGGAGTGCAGCGTCTCCCTCTTACAACTTCGATCGATGGGCGGTCGGAGCTGATCTTCAGATTCGCTTCAAGACCGATCTCGGTCAGAGCAAGGTCTACGGAGAGTTTCAGCTCGGCTCGAACATGGACCGGTCGCTGTTCATCGCGAACCCGACCATCAGCGGTCAGCCGAGCCGTGAGCTTGGTTACTACATCGGCCTCGTCCAAGAGATCACGCCCTATGGCGTGGTGGGATTTCGTACCGACTTCTACAATCCCGACGCCGATTTCTTGGGCTATGCGTCAGGGAAACGGGTTCCCATCTCGGAGACCGTGCGCACCTATTCACCCGTCGTCGGGCTCGTGGTGCCCGGGCACGCGCGGCTAGTCTTTCAATACGACTTCGTCAAAGACCACATGGGCCGCAACGTGGATGGTCTCATCACCGATCTGAAGAACGATCAATGGACACTCCGGCTGCAGGGGGAGCTGTGATGCGCGCCTTCGCCCTGTGTTCCGCGTTCGTGGTGTTGCTCGCCGGGTGCGGCGATCCGAGCGAAGCTGCGCCGACCGGGCTCGAAGAGCCGTTTCGTGTGTCGTTCGTTCCTTCGGGTCAAAGCAAGGCGGTTCCCGCGCAGTTCTTTCGCGGCGAGCTGTTGGAAGGAACCGAAGGACCGGAAACGCCCCAGAGGACGACTCCCACGCGCGTCGTCTTCCCAGGTGAGGCGGGCCACAAGTTGAGCGGCAACTCAGGTCTGAAGGCCACCGGAGTTGGGATTCGGTTCGACGACATCGGCTCGGGCTATTGGGTCGTTCCGACGACGGTTCTCGATGTCGAGACCCCGGGCACCATCAAGTTCGACGCGATCCTCGACTTCGGACGCGATGTTCCTCCGGGAGGGCACACGCTCAAGATCGTGGCCATCGATGGCGACGGACACAGCGGCAAGCGCGCAGACCCTCTAACCCTCCTCTTCCAACCGCCACTGCCGACAGCCGCCGCCGTAGCGACCCTTGGCTGGGACAACAACGCCGACGTCGATCTTCAGATCGTGCTTCCCAATGGCACCCAGGTCGATCGCAAGCACCCCGCGACACTCCCACTTGATGCTGACGGAGGCGCTATCCCTGGTACCGGAACGCTCGAGCACGACTCGAATGCGAACTGCATCCCCGACGGGCGTAGACAAGAGATGTTCATCTGGCCCACCGATTTTCCGACGGGCACCTACATGGCCAAGGCCGATCTGTTCACGGCCTGCGGAGAGCCAGGCGCCAACTTCGTGTTCAATTTCTATCTTGGCGGCGAGCTCAAAATAACGCAGGCGGGGAGATTCCTCGCTCAAGATGCCGACAACGGGAGCCCTGGGCTCGCCGTCGTCAATTTTCCGTAACAACAGAAAGGCGGTACAAAGTGGTCGAACGACTATCGAGAGTGGCGCTGCTGGGAAGCGCGTGGGTTCTATATCTGCTCTTTGGTCTGTCGATCTTCTCGATCGGCATCATGATCGAGCGCTGGTTCTTCTTCCGGGTGCGGAGGGACAACACCGACAAGCTCGGTGACGACCTGGTCGCGCTACTTCGCAACAGCGATTTTCGAGGTGCCGATCAGATGCTCTCCAAGAGCCCCTCGGTCGAAGCGGCCGTGGTTCGCGATGCGCTGAAATGGCTCGACGGGGGACCGGCGGCCATGGAGGAAGCGCTCGACGCGGAGATGCGCAAGAAGCGGCGCGAGCTCGAGCGCGGCATGACCCCCATGGGCACGATTGGCAACAACGCACCCTTCGTGGGACTGCTCGGCACCGTCATCGGAGTCATCGACTCCTTCCACCTTCTTGGCGAAGAGCAGAACAAAGAGGCGATGGGGCACGTGATGAGCGGTATTTCCGAAGCGCTCGTCGCGACCGGCGTCGGTCTGTTCGTCGCCCTTCCGGCGGTGGTGGCCTACAACCTCATCGGCAAGAAGGTCGGCGACATCGAATCGAACGTTGCCATCATCGGCAAGCAGCTCCTCGCGTACCTCAAGTCGCAAGAGAAGCTGAGCAGCGAGCTTGCAGCCCTGGGGGAGCGGCCGGAAGGCAAGATCGGACTGTTGTCCGGCGAAAGCGCTGCTGTCCTCGGACATCCCGCTCTCAGCGAGATGGACTAACCGATCACCCGGGAGAATCAACATGGCCGGAACACTAGGCGGTGGAAGGTCGGGCGGACACGGCGCGATCGTTGGCATCAACGTCACCCCGATGGTCGACGTGGTCCTCGTTCTGCTCGTGATCATGATGGTCTCTGCGACGTACATCGTCTCGCAAAGCCTCAAGGTCGAGCTGCCCAAGGCAGCGAGCGCCAACGAGGCAGTGCAATCCCTCGCCGCGGTGACGATCGCAAAAGACGGCAGCCTTTATTTCAATCAGCAACCGATCACAGAGCCCGATCTCGTCAAGAGGTTCAAAGAGAGCATCGCTGCCAATGAAGATGTGAGCTTGATCGTCAGTGCGGACGCAGCCGTTGCGCACGGTAAGGTCGTGCACATCATCGATGTCGCCAAGTTGGAAGGCATCGTCAAGTTTGCCATCAACGTCGAGCCCGTGAAGTAGTCCGATGCGCTGGTGGGCCATAGCCGGATACGGACTCAGCGTCCTCGCCCATTTCGGGTTTGCCGCGGGGATCGGTTCCATTCGTAAGGACCACCCGCGCCCACCCACTGTGATCAAGGCCTTTGATTACAGCAAGAAGGCGAGGAAGACCGAGCAAGAGAAGCCGAAGGAGGACAAGCCACCACCTCCCCCGCCGAAGAAATCGCTCGAGCCGCCTCTCCCTCCGAAGAATACTCCTCCGCCCCCGACCAACACATCGCCGACCCCAGTCGGTCACGAAGCAATGGCCGCGCTGCCCGATTTTGGAATCGCGCTGGGCGGTGGTGGGGACGGCGTGGGCATCGCAGTTCCAATCGCAGGAGCAGCGGCCGCGGGCCCCGATCGCGCCGCTGCGGGCGGTGGCGGCTCGCAGGAGAAGAAGGTCAAAGGGCCCGCTCCCAAGCCCACCGACGCCGCCGATGCGTGCGTCGAAGAGGCAACCAAACCCAAATCGGTGGACAGGGTGCAGCCGCAGTACACCGACGAGGCGCGGTCAGCCAATGTCGAGGGCGTGATCAAGGTCGAGTTTCGGATCGACGCCAATGGTGATGTCATCGATGCCCGCGTGATCTCGGGTCTCGGTCACGGTCTCGATCAAGCTGCTCTCGCAGCAGCCAAACGCTGGAAGTTCACCCCGGCCACCAAGTGCGGGAAGCCAGTCGAATCGAGGCACGTCGTGGGCATGCGGTTCCAGCTCGGAGATTGATCGTGCAGAAGACCTCCGCGGTTGCTGCGCTCGTGGCGCTGGCGATCCTAACCGGCCCACAGGGAGGGTGGGCGCAGCCTACGGGAGCCCAAAACGAGACGCCGACGCGTCAAGGAAAGCTCACCAAGCCGCCCAAACTGCTCCAGTTCGTGGAGGCCCCTTATCCAGAGTCGGAGAAGCTCGCCGGCAAGACCGCGTCGGTCATCTTGCAGATCGCGATCAGCGACAAGGGCGTGGTCGAGGATGCTGCGGTGGTGCAAACCGCTGGTCCAGCGTTCGATGCGGCGGCGCTCGAGGCGGTCAAAAAATTCGTGTTCTCACCCGCGGAAATCGACAACAAGCCCGCCCCGGTCAAGATCACCTACAAATACGATTTCGTTTTCAAAGAAGAGCCCATCGGGCCCATCGTCAACTACGAAGGCATCATCCGCGATCGAGCTACCAAGACGCCCAAACAAGGGCTCAAAGTCAGCATCGAGGGAGTGGGCGAGGCGATCACCGACGAGGAGGGGCACTTCGAGTTCGAGGAGGTCCCCGAGGGCAAGCATACGATCACGATCTCGGGGCCCGGGTTTACGACGATCTCCACCGAAGAAACCGTGGAAGAAGGCAAGCACCTCGAGGTCAAGTACACCGTCACGCCGAAAGAAGAGAAACCGGGTGAAGAGTCGACCGACGAGGAGATCGTTATCGTCGCGCCGCGCATCAAGAAGGAAGTCATCTCCACCGAGATCAAGGTCGAGGAAGGCAAGCGCGTCCCAGGCACACAGGGCGACACCCTGAAGGTGGTGCAGAACCTACCCGGCGTGGCGCGCGCCGCGTTTGGCTCGGGGCAGCTCGTGGTATGGGGAGCATCGCCTGCCGACACGCGTGTTTACGTGGATGGAGTGCGCGTGCCGCTGCTGTATCACGGAGGCGGGCTGCGCTCGACGATCAACTCCGACATGGTTCGCGCGATCGACCTCGCGCCCGGTGGCTACGGCGCTGAATACGGCCGCGGGCTCGGTGGCCTGGTCACCGTCGATACGCGCTCGCCGCGTGCCGACAAGCTGCATGGCTACGTCGCCGCCGACTTGATCGACGCATCAGCGATGTTGGAAGCTCCGATCGGGTCGTCGACCCGCGTCGCCATTGCAGGTCGTCAGAGCTACCTCGACCGTGATCTCAAGCTCTTCACGTCGAGGGACGTCGGCGATCTGGTTCCCATCCCGACCTACTACGACGCGCAGCTCAAGATCGAGCAGGACATCGGCCCCAACGAGTCGATGCAGGTCTTCGGGCTCATCTCCAACGACAAGCTCGTCCGCACGGTGACCAACCCCGATCCGGCGCAAACCAAGCAGCAAGAGACGCACTCCTGGTTCAATCGGGTGATGGTGCGCTACCGCAAGCAGTTCGAAGATGGGTCGTCGATCATCGTGACCCCTTCCGTTGGCCGCGACCACCAACAAACGATCTCACGCTTCGGCGGCATCCCCACCGAGCTCGACCACCAGAGCACCGCCTATGCGCTTCGCGCGAGCTGGCGCAGCAAGGTGGCACCCAGCATTCTCGCGCTGGTCGGGCTCGATATCGAGGCAGAAACTGCGACACTCTCGAGGCAGGGCTCGATCACCCTGCCGCCCAGGGAGGGCGATATCTACGTCTTCGGTCAGCAGGCCGGCGACAAGATCAATTTCGACAATTGGAACACCACCATCGCAAGCCTCGCCCCTTACGGGCAGCTTGATTTTTCGTTTCTGGGCGATAGCCTGCACGTCATGCCGAGCATCCGGCTCGAGCCCTACCTCATCAGCACCGACAAGGTGGTCCCCATTCAGAAGGACATTCCTCCGGTGGGTGTGACCAACGAAGATACCGCGATCGACCCGCGCATCGTCACCCGCTTCCAAGCCAACGCCAAGACGTCCATGAAGGCGGCCTTCGGCCTTTACCATCAGGCTCCGCAAGCCGAGGACCTCTCGGCGGTGTTCGGCAATCCGAACCTCAAGACCTCCTCGGGCATCCAGGGCTTGCTCGGTGGCACCTACAAGTTTGCCGATCTCCTGTCGTGCGAAATCGTCGGGTTCTATTCGCACTCCACCGATCTCGTCTCGCGCAGCGCATTGCCCACGCCGTCGCTGGCGCAGGCGCTGGTGCAAGAGGGCGAAGGGCGAGCCTACGGCGCCCAGATCCTCGTAAGACGCGAGCTCAGCGCCGGGTTCTTCGGTTGGGCGAGCTACAGCTTGATTCGCAGCCAACGCAAGGATCACCCCGACACTCCGTGGCGCCTCTTCGACTTCGATCAGACGCACGTGGCCACGGTCGTGGCGTCGTACGAGCTGGGTCGCGGCTTCGAGGTCGGAGCGCGTGTGCGCTACGCGAGCGGGTTTCCGCGAACTGCGGTGCTCGTCCCGTCCAACGGCATCCGCCGCGATCTCTACGAGCCTTCGTTCTTCGGCCAGCACAATGGGATCCGCATTCCCGATTTCATCCAGGCCGACGTGCGTTTCGCCAAACGATTCACTTTCGACCCGGGCAAGGCCGAGATCTACGTCGACGTTCAGAACGTGACCAATCGCAGCAACCCCGAGGACATCGTCTACAACTACAACTACTCGAGTCAGGGCTACATCACCGGGTTGCCCCTGCTTCCGGTGGTTGGAGCGAGGGTGGAATGGTAAGCATGAGTCGAGCTTCAATCTGCGCGGTCCTCGCAGCATCTGGCCTCGTATCGGCGTGTCAGCCGGAGTTCACCGAGCGGTCATCGGCGGTCACCGCGCTGCGCATCCTTGGCGTGAAAGCCGAGCCCGCCGAAGCGCGGCCCAGCGTCCTCGGCAACGACACCGCTTACTCGGCGCTTGTCGCCGACGCCACCGGGACCGTGAACACGCTCGCCATCGACTGGGCGTACTGCACGCTGCCAACGCCGGTCAGCGAGCTCAACGATGTGAGCCCGCTGTGCTTTCAACCCACCGGCGAATACATCCTACCGTTCGCCACCACGGGTATTTCCACCAAAGCCCAACTCCCGTTCGATACCGGGCAGAACTCGTGCAACCAGTTCGGCCCCGACGTTCCGGCAAGCAGCGATGGCGGACCGCCCGGCCGCCCTGCCGATCCCGATTCGACGGGCGGCTTCTACCAACCGATCCGGCTGCTCTATCAGAACGCGAAGGGACAGTACGACTTCACCCTCGCCCAGAACCGCATCAGGTGCAACCTGCCCGGCGCAACCGCCGATGTGGCGACTGACTTCGACGCACGGTACCGAATCAACCAGAATCCCGAGATCGACAGCATGGTCGCCACAGTGGGCTCGGCGCCAGGTATCGATCTCAAGAGCGAGGACAAAGGTCCTTCGGGTCTCGTGGTCTCGGCTGGAGCCAAGGTCATCTTACAGGCAAGCTACGCTTCGTGCCCCACCGTGCCTGCGTGCGGAAATGGAATCTGCGAGGCAAAAGAAGATAGCACGAGCTGCGCTATGGATTGCATGACGCAGAAAGGTTGCACGGGCGCCGAGCCCTACGTGTTCTTCGATCTATCGTCGCGCCTGTTGGTCGATCGCCACGAAGCGATTCGAGTCTCGTGGTTCACCAACAAGGGATCTTTCACCGACGATCGGACCGGTCACACAGAGGAAGAGGCCGCCGCAACATCAAGCCAAAACACGTGGACGGCGCCGGCCGAGCCTGGCACCGCCACCGTGTGGGCGGTGATTCGCGACAGCCGCGGAGGGCTCAGCTGGAGGTCCTACACGATCACCGTGCAGTGATCGTGTAGGCATCGCAAATATCCGGCTCTTAGCCGCCGTCCGGCGTCTGGTTGAAATCGAAAGCCTTGGTGAGGTCGCCCGCGTTGGCATCGCGCGCCGACAGCGGCGCGAGCCCATACCGGTGCTCGATGAGCCCCAAGATCGACGTGGTGTCGTAGATGTTCTTGTCGACGTAGGCACGCCGCGCGTACGGCGAGATGACGATCGTGGGAACGCGTGCGCCAGGGCCCCAGCGGTCGACTTTGGGTGGCGAGACGTGGTCCCACCATCCGCCGTGCTCGTCGTAGGTGATGATGATCGCGGTGTCCTTCCAGAGGGGGCTGGCGCGCAGGGTATTGATGAGCGCAACGATGTGGTTCTCGCCGTCGATGAGATCGGCGTAGTTCGGGTGCTCGTTCTCGATACCGACGGGCTTGAAGAACGACACCGCCGGCAGTGTTCCAGCGGCGATGGCAGCCATCATGTCGGTTTCGTCCTTCAGGTGGTCGGCTTTGGCTTGTGTGCCGTCCTTGTATTTGTCGAAGAAGACGAACGGTTGATGATGGTACTGAAACGCCCGCGACGCGGTGGCGATGCCTGCTTCGGAGCTCGCTCCCGCCTCGGCGCCGGCGTCATTCGTGAGCTGGGCAGCGGCGACGGCATCGTTCCATCCGCCCGAGTACCAAGCCCAAGAGATGTTCTTGTCGGAGAGACGATCGCCGATGGTGGGCAAGGTCTGGTTGGGGACCAGCGTGTTGGCAGCCGCGGTGGCTGGGTGCGGAGTGTTCACCGAGAAAGATGTGTTGACCACGAAGCCGTCGTTCGTCACTTGCCCATCCTTCACCGGGAACCCAGTGATCGGATCACGAGCCAAGTTACCGGTGACGGGATCGATGGTCGCCACGATGGATGCCGGGGCCCCTATGAACGAAGGAGTCGCCGCGGCGATGAGCCAGATGTGGTTCAAGAACGAGCCGCCGAACGCTGCATGAAAGAAGTGGTCGCAGAGCGTGTACTTGGACGCCTCGGCTGCGAGCGGGAGGCCTGCCGTGTGGAAGTACCCCATCACCATGCCCTGTGGGCCCGCGGCGTTGTTGCTGACCGAGACCCAGTTGTCCATCTTGCCGTCGTCGATCTGCATCCGCTCGTGGTAGTAGCGGTGCGTCAGATCGGTCTTGGTGACGCTATTGAGGTTGAGGTACGGCTCGAGCGGGAAGGGCGCATTGGGGAATGCCAACACGCCGCCATCGGGCGCGGGCGTCGGTCCCGCATCGCCGACCACACCTCCCAGCGCAGGTTCGACTTGCGGAAGCGTCGCATACGCAACGCCATTCTTGTCGAGCTGCGGGTAGGTTTGCGCCCAAGCCTTGGCCTGGGTGAGCCCTTCGGCACCAGGAAACTCGCCGTACAGGCTGTCGAAGCTCCAGTTCTCCATATAAACGACGAGGACGTGGTTGATCTTGTCGAGACCAGGATAGGTCTTGGGTCCGCCGTCGCCCGCGTCGCTTGCGCTCGCTTCGGGTGCGGCGTCGCCGGCCCCGGTTCCTGGGTCGATGGAACCTGCGGCTCCTCCGGTCGTTCCTCCGGTGCCCGCGGCGCCTGCGGTACCGCCCGTTCCCGCTGTTCCCGCAGTACCTCCGCCGCCGCTACTTGATCCGCTTTGTCCAGCGGTCGCGCTTCCTGCAGTACCTGCAGTGCCTCCTGCGGTCCCGCCGGAGCCGCCTCCACCGCCCGGCGTCGTGTCGTCGCCGCTACATTGAATGGCCGCGGCCGCTAGCACCGAAAGAAGTCCACATTTGACCGTCAGTAAAGTTCTTGAACGCATCGGCGCACTGGACTCCAGGTCGGTGAAGTGTAGGTGACGCCGCTGTGCTGATTGCGTGTCAGCACGGCGGCCGGGTACGGAACTGCGGTCGCGGCTGCTCGTCGGCGGGCGTATATTCCGCGGCAAATGTAGCGAAACCGTCACCAACAGCTCGCCCCTCTGTCACATGAATGTCACGGTCCGTGGGCTACGTTATCGTCATGAAACTGAGGCAGCTCGTTCTGGTCGTCGAGCCCAACGATAAGCTCGCTCAGGTCATTCGAACCGGCCTGCGCAACAAGGGCTTCGAGGTAACGACCGCCAAGCGCGGAAGCGACGCAATTCGCGCCGCCACCGCGCTCTCGTCCGATGTGATCGTTGCCAACACCGCGTTGCCGGACATGCCAGGCACCGAGCTACGCCGTGCCATTCTCCAATTCGAGGACGTCGCGGATTTGCCATTGGTGTTGTTTCAACCCCAGCCCGCTGCGCGTGCTCGTCACCGGTTCCTCATCGAGCCCGATCTCTACGCATCGGAGCCGGTGAGCCTGCCTCGCTTCTGCCAGCGCGTCGCGATGCTGAGCCGCCCCCGGGGCGCCCGCACCATCCCCGATGTTTGTCAGTCCGGAATTCTCAGGATCGACACCGTCGCGCATCGTGCCTTCGTCGACGACGTGGAGATTCCACTGACGGCGCTCGAGTTTCGTCTGCTCTTGATGTTCATGTCGTCGAGGGAGAGGGTGCTTTCGCGCGAGCAGCTGCTGCGCGACGTCTGGGGAATCCGCGCGCACGCCGATACTCGCACGGTCGACACCAACGTGAAGAGGCTCCGTCAGAAGCTCGGCTCCGCGGCTTCGGTGATCGAAACCATCCGCAACGTTGGCTACCGATTCGTCGAATCGCGCGAAGCTATGGCAGTCGTCGAGCGCGAGTCCGCAGTTGTCGAGCGCTATGCCGGGAGCGCGAACTCGCCGAGACCGTCGGCGAGATCGGCAGTCACCGGGGATAGCCCGTCCGGCGAAGCCTCGTAGAGACGCAGCGTTGCTTGGCTTTCGACGACGGCCTTGGCCGAAAAGATGCGCGGCGCTTCACCCTCGCGAATGCTCCGGTTGACTGCGCGGTGCGTGTGCCCGTGCACGACGTAAAGGTGAGGGCACCGATCGAACATCGTGGAGAGGGTCGCATGCTCGAGTAGGCCGTCGACCCATTGCAGGAAGGGAAGGCCGTGTCGGCCCGGTGGATGGTGCTGGCCGAAGATCAACGGACGCCCGGCAAGGGTGTTGTCGCGTGTGATGCGAGAGAGTGCCTCGAGCTCGTCCTTGGCAATTGCCCCGGCCGAGCGCAGCACCGATTGATGAAAGGCCGTCGACACCGGCACGATCGTGGCATCGCGAAGCGCGATGGGGACGCCGCATTGGCTCGTGGCGGCGTAGGCCTTCAGCGGTCCAGCCATCGCATCTGCGTACGTTCCGCCTTCGCAGTAGGCGTCATGGTTGCCTGGAACTAGCGTGATCCGGCTCGGAGAAATTCGCGACTCGGCAAGCAGCTCGGCGAGAACCTCGAACTGCGCCAGGTGCCCATCTTCCGTGAGATCGCCCGTGATGAGCAGGTGATCGGGGTTGGCATCCCGCACTTCGGCCAACGCCGTTGCCACGCGCATTCTCCGTTCTTGCGCGTCCAGCGGCCGACCAAAACTCAAAAAAGAAAGACGTGCTCGCGGCCCAATGGGCCGCTGCTGGAAATCATCCTCGAGGAGATGCAGATCGGTCAGCTGAGCGATGGTAGCCATGGGGCCTGTCGGTGTGAGTGGGAAATCTCATACGCGAACCGTTGTGCGAGCGCGGCTCCATGGGCCGGGCTCGGCTGGAATGATTTCCGAATTGCGGGCTAGCTCGAAGTCGTGACCGCGCCAGCTGACGCGCCGGCTGAAACACGCACGGAGCCAGCAGAGAAGAAGCACGTAAGAGCGCACGATGTCGAGCGGCAACCAGTACCAGCGAGGGAAGGCGCCGCGAAGCACGCGGGTGGTAACGAGGGTGCCCGTCATTTGCAAGACGACACAAGCCAAGAAAGCGAGGCACAAGATCTTGCTCGGCAGCAAGAGGCAGGCCGCCGAGGAGACGACGATCGGGTAGAGGCTCGGCTCCATCGCGAACCCCAGGAGCGACATCGATCGCCGCATCTTGGCCCACCGCGTGTGACGTTCGATGGTACGGCCGAGTGAGCAGGCGATGTTCCGATTCTCGACGGCGTCGAGTGAAACGCTCACCTCGTAACCAGCTTCGGCGAAAGCCCTGCCGAGCATGTGGTCTTCCGCGAGGAGCGAACCGACCCGAGCGAATCCGCCGATCTGCCGGAGTCGGTCGCGCCACAGAGCCATCGACTTGCCGACGGTGATGGTGCGTCCGGTCCAGAACCGAGAAGAGACGACACCCGGCGCGACCAGCGCGCCGAGCTGAAGATTTTCGAGCGCCGCGCCGAGCGTCTGCTCGCCGGTGCCCGCGATCACGCTCGATACCACTGCCACGCGCGGCCGATAGAGCTCGGCGACCAGCGGATCGAGATACTCCGCCGCCACACGCACGTTCGAATCGGAGATCACCACAATCGATCCGGTCGCTGCGCGCTCGAGCGCGAGGAGCTGGGCCACCTTGGGGTTGGTGGCCTCGTCGGGGTTCGTCACGATGAGGCGCGCTCGCTGCCTACCAACCCGTTCGACGAATCGACGAGCAACCACGAACGCGGGATCTTGCGTCGAGGCGACGCCGAGCAGGATCTCGTAGTCGGGGTAGGCGAGGGCGCCGAACGAGGCCAGGTTCTCCTCGAGCTCGTCGTCTGCGCCCGCGAGCGGCTTCAAGATCGACACACGCGGCCGGTGATGAAATGCGATCTTCGCCGGTCGGCGCGACATTGCCGCGAGAAACCCGGTCACCAAGGCCAAATAGGTTGCCGCCGATGCCGCCGAGGCGGTGAGCAGGAGACCCTCTGTGGCGTCCATGTTTCCAGACTGCCTGCCGAAGATGGCAGCTCGCCGACAGCCCTGTGGATAAGTTGCGACAAATCTGGGGGCTTAGTGCCCCATCTACTTTGAATAATGGATGAAATGGGCCATTGGTCGGAGCGATCGCCAACCCTTCGCAGAAATGTCACGTGACTGTTACCGGGCGCGACCACCGTAGGCGCAGCGTGGCTCCTTCACCCAAGTTGCTCGTAGTGGAAGACGAAACCGATCTCGTAAGGACGCTCGAGTACAACTTTCGGCAAGCTGGTTTCGAGGTCTTCACCGCAACTTCCGGGCGCGAAGGCTTGCGTCTGGCCGGAACCAAGAACCCCGATCTGGTGCTTCTCGATCTCATGTTACCGGATATTCAAGGCGTCGAGGTTTGTCGCCAGCTGCGAGGCGATCCGAAGACGCGCACCACTCCGGTGATCATCCTCACGGCGCGCGGAGAAGAAGTCGATCGCGTGGTCGGCTTCGAGATCGGTGCCGATGACTACGTCACCAAACCTTTCAGCGTGCGCGAGCTGATCCTCCGTGCACGAGCGGTGCTTCGGCGCGGCGAACAGCCGAGCTCGGTCGACGTCGTGAAGCTGGGCGTGTTGGTGATCGACTCGGAAGCGCACCGGGTGCACGTCGAAGGCCGTGAAATTTCTCTGACCGCGCTCGAGTTTCGCTTGCTGTGGACCCTCGTTCAGCGTCGCGATCGCGTGCAAACGAGGGAGACTCTGCTCAACGACGTATGGGGCCTCAACCTCAATGTCGAGACGCGTACGATCGATACCCACATCAAGAGGCTTCGCGAGAAGCTGGGCAAAGCGGGAACCTTCATCGAGACGGTGCGGGGCGTCGGATATCGGTTCGGGGCAGCAGCCGACGGCGTTTCATGATTCCTCGGTTGTAGCGACAACGTCACACGCCTGAGTGTTTCTGTTCACGGGACAGGCTGACAGTATGGGAGGTGGATCGATCGCGCACCGGTTGGGCTCGTCTGATCGAAGTTGCCGCTGCGTTCTTGACTGTTGGTCTCCTGATGGCAAGCCGGCGCGCAACGTCCGACGATACCGTCCTGTTCGGTCCGGCTGACGCGAGATCGGTCTTCTTCATCGCCAAGAGTCAAAATAGAAACCAGGTCCACTACGGCGTCCGGCTCAATCGGGATTGCAATCCCGTGGGCACGCGGCCCGTATTTGCGTACTGGCGCATGTTCGAGAACCAGGGCGAGCCCGAACCGCTGCTTGGCACCGAAGCGCCGGCGTACGGACTCGACGATGCACAAGAGATCGTCAACACCCCCGATTCCTCGGGCGTGCGCGTCCGACTCCGAGCCTTTCGCGATCGCCCTATCGGCGTGACCATCACTACCAAAGGTGCGCAGTGCATCGCCGAAGCGAGCACGACGATTGCGGGAGTCAACGCGAAGCTCGATTCGATGTACGTGAGGCTCAAGTGGCCCTTTGGGGTGGACTACGTCCTTCTGCGCGGCTCACGAAGCGCGGATGGTCACTGGGTACAAGAAAGGATTCAAGAATGACGGTGGCGACCGCGAGGCGACCCGCGCTCGGAATGGCTGCGTTGGGGTTGGGTGTTTTGGCGCTTTACTTCGTGATCAAGCAGGCAGGGACCGCCCAGACGCTTTCCCTGTTGTGGCGAGCGCTGCCGCTTTTGCCGTTGGCCCTTGCCATCGAGGGAGGTCGGATCATGGCCGAAGTCATGGCTGCGCGGCATCTGTTTGCGATGCAGCGGAGCGCAGTGCCGACTCGCGCGATTTTTCGCGCGCAGCTCGTTGGATACGCAGTGGGCAATGTGCTTCCGGTGGGCAGGATGGCCGCCGAGGCGACGAAGGCAAGTGTGCTTGCCCGTCACGCGGGGATGGCGAACACCACGGCCGTTGCCGCCGTGACGCAAGCACTGCATCTGATCGCGTCTGCCCTGATTCTGGTGCCTTGCGTGGTGGCCGCACGTTCCGCGAGCGCTTCCTTCGGCTTGACCGCTGCAATCGTGGGGCAGGGTGTGGTGCTCGGCGCAGCTGGTGGATCGATCTTGCTCGCAGCCTATTTTGCTCCTTGCGAAGGTCGACTTCTTCGCCGATTTCCGAAGCTGATGAACGCCCTGGTCGCGTTTCGCAGAGCGATACGCAGTCTTCCTCGTTTCCCGTTCGCGGCTCTAGGGTGGTTGGTCGCGGCCCGCCTGTCGCAGGTGGTGCTCTTGGGCGTTCTGACGCGCGCAGTGGGTGCGGGATTCACCATTGCTGGCCCTTTCGTCGCCCAGGCGGTGCTTCTGATGGGGGCGTCGGTGGCCGATGTCGTGCCCGGCCAAATTGGTGCGTTCGAAGCAACCTTCGCCCTGTTTTGCGGTGCCATCGGGATGAGCAAGGCGAATGCGGTCGCGGTAGCTTTGCTGGTTCACCTGGTACAAGTGCTCTGGACGGTGGTGGGCTTCGGGGCGATTGTCGTCGGTCGCGCCGTGCGGACCGCGCAAATCAACGTTAGCGCAACTTTGCGGGCATGAGCTTCGAGGGGGCAGCGCGGTCTTTCAGCCGATGATTGCAGTTGCGGCCTTGCCACATACTCGAGGCCGCATGCCGCTACACCCGGAAACTCTCAGCCTGCACTCGGCGAACGAGCGCACCATGTTGGCATGGCTACGCACCGGTATATCGCTGATGGGATTCGGATTCGCCATTGCGCGCTTCGGCTTCTATCTGCACGAGCAGGCGTTGGCCGAGCACATCGAGCTCGGTCGGGTAGCGACGCGAACCGTAGGTTCGGGCTGGGTGGGCGCGGCCTTGGTCGGGATCGGTACGATCACCAACCTTGCGGCCACGCTTCGCTACTGGCGTGTGGGGGAGGCCATCGAGCGCGGCCAGCTAGGGGCTCCCAGCCCTCTGCTCGCGTATGCGATCGGGGCCATGACCACGACCATCGGCGTCATCATGGCAATCCTCTTGCTACGCGCGCTCAATCAGTGAGATCGGTCCGTAACCCTCGTTCGAACGGATCTCGAGGGCATCGTGCCTCCGCAGAGGCTTTTGAACGCGACTCGTCTTCTCATTGTGTCTGCCGGCAGGCTCCTCAGATCTTGCATTCTCGCGCGCTGCCTGCGTGGAGGCCTTCCCAACGGCTCAACCTCTCATCTCGTCCCTGTTGCCAGGCCCCTGACGCAAGCCACCCTTTGAACAAGGCCTGCCTGCAGGTCGGAACGACATCACTCGTCATGCGGACCCGCACCTTCCCTGGGAGACCCGCCCTCAGAGTTGGGTTAGCGACAGCACATTGCCGTCCGGATCCTTGAACCAGGCGACATAAGCCCCGCTTGGAGAATGCCAAATACCTCGCTCGTCTTGGGCCATGCCCGGGAACTTTTCGAACTTCACGCCCCTCTTGGTGAGAAGCTCCGCGGTGGCGCGGATGTCCGAGACTTCCCAGCCAAGAGCGGTGAATGGTTGCGGTGTAAAGTTCCCAACCTTCTGGATGCGAAGCATCGTCCCGTTCGCGTCGAGAGCGAGCGCATAGTCGTCGTCGGACAAGACTTTCAAGCCGAGGGTCTTTTGATAGAACACGCGAGCCGCTGCCCCATCGCGTGTTGCGGCAAAGGCCATTATCTTGTGCACGCCGAGCATGCCGCGACTCTATCACCGACTCCGAAGTCGAAGTCAATTTCGCCGGCGATGTGGAAAGACTGTGCGAAACTTTCTGATCTTACGGATGCATAGTTCACACACGAATCGGGGAGGGGATGATAGGTGATGCGCGTTGGAGGATTTCTCCATGCCGGTTCTCGTGGTCGAAGACAATGATGACGTTCGCGATGTCATCAACGCAATCCTCGTGCATGGTGGATACGAGGTGATGAACGCGTCGAGCTGCATCGAGGCGCTGCACCTGTTGCGGCGTCGCCGCGATATCGTTTTGGCGCTGGTCGACGCCACCGAGCCGACATCGGATGGCTGGAGCCTGCACCGCACGATTCTTTCGGACTCGGCACTCGCCGCTGTTCCGCTCGTGATGATGACGGGTGCGCTCCCCCCGATCTACCTGCCCCCTGAAATGCTCTTGAGAAAGCCCTTCGGGATGAACGAGCTTCTCGAAACAGTTCGGACACGCAGAGCCGGCACAGCTCGTCGAAAGAGAGTGAGACAAGGCGTGATGCCATCGAGCCCGATGACTGGGGCGAGGCGCCGAGTCCTAGGGTGAGTTGGGTAGTCACCACGGTGACAGCGTAGACGCCAAATCACCAGTTCGTCGCATGCCCGTATCCGAGTTGGAATAGACCCCTGCCAGAGTCCAAAAGGTTGTGCTGACGACAACGAGCGTCGCCACGAACGGGGACTGATGGCAAGCGTCACCGAATACTCTGGACATAAGCAGTACGAGATGGCGTACACGCGGTCTCAAGACGACGTCAGTCGCACGAAATCGCGGAAGACGAGCGAGGAGTCGCTCCCTCAACTCGTGCACGCGTTGGAAGAGGCTGACCACCACAAGAACACATTCCTGGCTACGCTCTCGCATGAGCTGCGTAATCCGCTTACGCCCATCCTCAACAGCGTTCAAATTCTTCGTCGCACCTCCGGCGGGGGAGACCAGGCGCAGCGTGCATTGGCGATCATCGAACGACAAGTTGATCACATGGCGCACCTTATCGAAGATTTGCTGGACGTTACTCGGATCGCCGAGGGCAAGGTGAACTTGCGGTGTGAGGCCGTCGATCTTCGAGAGTTGCTCTTGGAAGCGGTCGAGGACCACGCCTCCGTCTTCGCGCAGCGTGGCGTCGAGCTCACGCTGGCGCCATGCAACGAGCTCCGGGTTCATGGCGATCGCACTCGACTCGCGCAGGTACTTACCAATCTGCTGCAGAACGCCGCGAAATTTACTCCTCGCGGGGGGCGGACTCAGATCGAGTTGAACCATTCGGGCCGAACGGGCGAGGCCATAATTCGAGTTCGTGACACGGGCGTTGGAATCGAAGCGAACATGCTCGCCCGCGTGTTCGAGCCCTTCGTGCAAGCGATGAGCGAGGGCGAGGAGAGCCGCCCCGGTCTAGGTCTCGGGCTCGCTGTCGTGAAGGGACTCATCGAGATGCATGGCGGTGAAGTCTCGATCATTAGCGAGGGATTGGGGCGAGGGGCGGAGTTCGAAGTGCGTTTGCCGGCCTGCGCATCCGGCTGATCGACGCAGAAACGGGGAACGTGGGCAAGATCGCAACGTCGGCTGCAGAGCAGTCGTGGTTCGACATCGTGTCGCCGTACATCGGCGGCTCGAACGGCTCTACCGCGGGCGGGCCAGATGCTCTTCCGACCGACCAATCGCGTTTCACGTATTCGTTCGATCACAACGGTACACACTTCGTGACTCTTGAACACCGATCCCACCGGGAAGGATTGGACGGTTCCGGTGAACTGGGTCAACGCGGACGTGACTGCCGCCCGTAACGCGGGCGCGAAGCAAATTCTCGCGATTGGCCACAAGCCGGCGTACGGATGGTCGGGAGCTCCGACCGACTCGCTGCTCGGCAAAGGAAATACGCCCGTCGCCTTCCACCAGGGACTGCACGACCAGTTCTGGGGCTCTCTCGAGGCCAGCCAGGGAGGCGATGTTCTCCGCGCACAGATGCGACCCAACAACAAGACCTGGCAAATCATCGCGGGCAATGGCGGCAGCGCGCTCGAGAGCTCCGTTGGCACCGGGACTGGCGGTCCCAATGGCCTGTCACCATCAAGAGCTACGGTCGAGACGTTCCACCGGCTGGCCACTGGGCGCCCGCACCCGAGGCTACCTTCCCAACCACGATTCGAGACGGCCAGGACATAACCTGGCAGTAGGAGCCCCGGCAGTCTTTTCCAATTCGTCACGAAGACTCTGCGTGACGCCGAAATGATCCAGCTAGCGTGTCGCCGCTTTCGAATGGACGGCCTCCAACTGATCGACATTCCGATGGTCAGCCCACCGACGCTCGGCGACTACCAGCTCGTTGCCGAGATCGGGCGAGGTGGGATGGCGGACGTGTATCTCGCCCTCACGCAGCCGGTGAACGGCAAGAGCCATCAAGTGGTCATCAAGCGCTTGCGTAGCGACGTCTTGGATGAGGACGATTTCCGGGCGATGTTCGTGGACGAAGCGCGACTCGCCATGAAGCTTCGGCATCCCAATGTCGTAAAAACGCTCGACGTGGGCAAAGATGGCGATGCTTGTTTCATCGTCATGGAATTCCTCGACGGTCAACCGCTTTCGCGGGTGCGCGGTCAGGCGAGGCGAGCCAGCTCCCAGATTCCGCTCTCGATCCACCTTCGAGTGTTGTGCGACGTGCTCTCCGGGCTGCACTACGTCCACGAGCTCGCCGACTTCGACGGCGTTTCGCTCGGTGTCGTTCACCGTGATGTGACTCCGCAAAACGTCTTCGTTACCTATGACGGACTGGTGAAGGTCGTCGACTTCGGAATTGCGAAAGCACGCGCGCGTGAGGTGGAGACCAGGGTCGGGGTCGTCAAGGGCAAGCTGTCGTACCTCGCGCCCGAAAATGTGAGGGGCGAGCCGGTCGATCGTCGCAGCGATATTTTTTCGGTCGGCGTGATGCTCTGGGAAGCTGCCTCGGGGAGACGGTTCTGGCAGGGGGTCGACGAGCTCGCGATCTACCAGCGGCTTGCTTCTGGTGATCTTCCGACCGCATCCGCAAGCGAGATGAATCCCCAGCTCTTTTCTATCGTCGAGCGCGCACTTGCACCCAACCCGAAACATCGGTTCGCGACAGCTGCTCAGATGAGGGCGGCTCTCGTTGCGCTGCCCCAGGTATCCGCGTCAGGCACGGCAGTGAGCGGGTACCTCTACCAGCTGTTCGTCGAAGAGCGACGACGGTTTCATCTGCGGCTCTCCGAGGAGTTGGGCCGATTGCAGTCTGGAAAGTGGCCGATCGAGATCCCGAGTCTTCGACCGGAGGCCGCACCGTCGTCGACGCCGGTCGGAAAGCGGAGCGATGCTGCCGCTTCGAAAGCAGACCCAAGGGCCCCGAATAGTGGTCGTACGAGTCCCACAGTGACCACCTTCACGGCCCAGAACCCCCTTCCGATCGCGCCAGCTTCAAAGTCACGTGCGCGGAAATCGCTGCTTGTTGCTTTGGCGACTGGGGTGTTCGTTCTGGCGACCTGGATGATCGTCCGCCACACGCCGAGGTCGCGAAACGCTTCCGCGGTTGGGGCCGCTCCGGGGCCCTCGCTTTCGGCCGCCGTCGTCGAGCCACCGTTGCAAAAGCCAGCTGCGCCGGCCGACCCTGGGGTCGACCCTTCCAATCTCCCCGAAGCGCCCAAGCCAAGTCGTCCGCAGCCGGCATTCGTCAAGGCGGCGACCAAGAAAGTCGAGCCGCCGGAAAGCATGCCCGAGCTCACGCGCACACCAAGACCTCGACGGCATCTCGACGCCGACGACCCGTGGGCCCAATGATCCGGCATGGGTGCGTTGTGATCGCGTTGGCGTTGATCGCGGGCCCCGTGGCGGCTCGACCGCGCAAGGATCCCGCACCAGCGGCCCCGACTACTTCGGCACCGACGTCACCAACGGTTGCCGAGGCCCAGACGCGTTTCCGGCGCGCGCTCGAGCTCTACCAAGAAGGAAATCTGGATGCGGCGCGAACCGAGCTCCGGCGAGCATACGAGGTCGCGCCCAGCTACAAGGTCCTGTACAACCTCGGCCAAATCGAATTCGAGCTTCAGAACTATCCGGCGGCCCTGTCGGCCTTTTCCAAATACCTGAGCGACGGCGGCGATCAGCTGCCCGAAGCACGCAAGGCGCAGATCGAGAAAGATATCGAGAAGCTTCGGGTACGCGTGGCGACTATCGAGGTCGTGGTGAACGTCGAGGGGGCGCAGGTCGTGATTGATGACGTAGCGATGGGAACGTCGCCCCTCGCGGCACCGATCGTCGTAAGCGCCGGGCGGCGAAAGATCTCGGCTAGTCGTGCAGGCTACGCCGTCGAAACGCGAATGATCGATCTCGGCGGCGGCGATCACTCGACCGTGCAGTTCGCGCTCCAGGAGGTCACTCCCGCGCGGCCCGCGATGATCTCACCGCCACCCGTTCCACACACCGATACGTCGCTGCTCGTCGCTCCGACTCCAACGCGCCGGTCGGTTCCGTGGGCGGGATGGTCGGTGACCGCGCTTTTTGCGGCTTCGGCTGGTGTGACCGGGGCGCTCTCGCTCGATGCTTCGCAGAAGCTCCGTCAAGAACGCGCCCTCTTGGGCGCCGACCGCGCCGAGCTCGATCGTCGGCAGCGACAGGTCAACGGGTGGGCGCTGGCAAGCGATCTTTCCATGGGCGCGGCGGCTTTCCAGCACAGTGGGATCCGAAGCTTGGAATTCACGTGACTTGAAGTCGCGGC
>JADMIO011246841.1_pt1 | contig 91684 bp, 102 predicted proteins | sample 8958161 | NCBI WGS metagenome assembly JADMIO01 (sample SAMN16585339, study PRJNA669376) | soil metagenome | isolation source: Crop rotation soil | place: USA: Cullars Rotation, Alabama | collected 2011
CCGCGACTTCAAGTCACGTGAATTCCAAGCTTCGGATCCCACTGTGCTGGAAAGCTGACCTGGCTGGAAGGCCTAAACTGGTCCGTGGCAACCGCCAGTTATTGTTTGGCGGCATGGGACGATTGACCGAAAATTCTATTGTCAACTACAAAAACAAAAGTTATGCAGTGACCGCAGAAGTCATAATCCCGGAACGCGACGCCACAGGGGTGATCGTTGCCGTCGGCGGAAGTATCGGCGGCTGGAGTCTTTATGTTAAAGGTGGAACGCTTAAATACTGTTACAATTTTTATGGCATGGAACAGTATTATGTCGAAACCAGTGAAATACTTTCTGCCGGCCAACACCAGGTACGGATGGAATTCGGTTATGATGGCGGTGGTTTAGGCAAAGGAGGAAATGTCACCTTATTTGTCGACGGCAAAAAAGCAGGCAAAGGACGTGTGGAACAGACAGAACCATTGGTTTTCTCTGCTGACGAAACACTCGACATCGGAACAGAAACCGGTTCACCCGTGACGGCCGATTATGAAACCCGCAAGTTTTCCGGTGAGGTGAACTGGGTGGAAATCGATGTGGATAAAGATGCCGAAGATGTAGATCACTTCATTAAGCCTGAAGAGCGGTTGGCGATTGCCATGGCACTTCAATAATAACTAAATGACTGTAACTTTAAAGAAATAAAATAATCAATTACGCCAATCAAAATTTATGGAAAAAGAAAAAGCTGTTAACCTGCAAAACATGGTGTTGATACAAGGAGGCAAATTCCTTATGGGTTCCGATAAGTTCTACCCGGAAGAGCAACCGGTACACGAAGTAACCGTTGATGCCTTTTATATCGACAAGCATGAAGTGACCAATGCCGATTACAGAAAATTCGTTGACGACACCGGATACGTAACCATTGCCGAAAGACCGCTCAACCCCGCCGATTATCCCGGTGCCCAACCTGAAATGCTTGTTCCCGGTGCCTTGGTTTTCAAAAAAGCACCTGGGCCGGTGAACCTCAACAGCTATTTCAACTGGTGGGAATGGGTGCCCGGCACCAACTGGAAACATCCTACAGGCCCGGCAAGCAGCTTGCGTGGGTTGGAAAATCATCCTGTGGTGCACATCGCTTATGAAGATGCGGATGCTTATGCTAAATGGACGGGAAAGGACTTGCCGACTGAAGCCGAATGGGAGTTTGCTGCCCGCGGCGGACTTGACGGAATGGATTATACCTGGGGCGATGAAGATACCCAGCTGACCAAACCCATGGCAAATACCTGGCAGGGGGAGTTTCCGCACCAGAATCTGCTGGTTGACAGATATGAAGGCACATCGCCGGTAGGATCATTTGAGCCAAACGGCTATGGGCTTTATGACATGGCGGGCAATGTTTGGGAATGGACATCCGACTGGTTTGTGGCGCACCTTGACGAGAGTGCCAACAAGGTAAAGACTTGTTGCACGAGTTCGGTCAATCCCAGGGTGACTTCACCTGACATGAGTTTTGATCCGGCCCAGCCGGAAGTAAAAATTCCACGGAAAGTTGTAAAAGGCGGGTCACATTTATGTGCGCCGAATTATTGCCTGCGTTATCGTCCCGCAGCGCGACAGCCCCAAATGATCGATACGGGAATGACGCATCTTGGCTTCAGGTGTATCAAAAGAGCTTAGAAAATGGAAAACCTGACTGAAATATTGCAATCCGGGCTTTACCGCACCGGCGAGCTGATGGAAATCCTGCTCAACATGATGTCGATGCTGGTCATTGTCATCGGCGTGGTCGATTCGATAATGAAAAGTCCGCGCGATAAGCTTGCGCGTACCGCAACACATCCTCGGCACACTTATTTCAGGAGGATTTTCGGGGGATGGCTTATCGTGGCGCTCGAATTCCAGCTCGCCGCGGATATCGTCGGGACAATCGTTACGCCATCCTATCAGGAGCTTATCAGGTTAGGTGCCATTGCCGCTATACGGACATTCCTGAATTATTTCCTGAGCAAGGAATTGAATGAAGAATGTGGGCCGGCTGAAAACAAGGAACCGCAATGAAAGACTATTCAAACCAAAACCTTCAAGGTGCATCGTTTACCGGCCACCAGCTTTCGGAAGCCAATTTCTCCGGCAGCGACCTGCGTGGTGCCGATTTTTCTGGAGCCGATCTTTCCAGAGCCAATTTCACGTCCTCGCGCACAGGAATCAGGCCCACTCACAGCGTACTGCTGTTTTCCGCAACATTGGTCGTATCGTTATTTTCGGGATATGTGGCCATGCTCGCCGGGCGAACCGCACAGCAAATGATCGAATCAAAAGACCCGCACGTCCACGCATCAGGAATGGTCACCGTGGCCTTGGAAATTCTGCTCGTTGTGGCATTTTACCTGAATGGTGTGGGGAAAACGGTAAAAAGCCTCGTCCTTCCAACCTGTATCATTGCCCTTGCTGTGGGGTTGGTCAGCTACCTGACCCATTTCGGTACCGGGATGGGAATGGTTTACCTGGTGCTGACGATCTTCCTGCTGACGATTATGTTCATTATCGGCACGATTGCAAGGACGGTTGCGGGCGCCTTGTCATCCACGTTACTTTTTCTCGTTGTCGCTTTTGGCGGTGGCATTTTCGGCAGGAGCATCGGCGGAGGCATCGGAACGGTGGTGATGGCAATCTCTTGCATGCAGATCAGCAAAAAAGCGCTGGCTGGTGCGAAAGGCTTCGAATCATTGCGGAAAATGGCTTTCAGCGTGACACGAAGGCTGGGCACTTCTTTCAGGGAAGCCAATATAAGCAACGCCGATTTTTCGGGAGCAAAAATCCACAATGCCGATTTTACAGGTGCAGGAACCAGTTTGGCAAGATGGGACAATACTAAAGTAGCAAACAGCATCTCAGGTTCAAATCCATTCACCGTAAACAAATAAGTCATGGCAAAAAAAGAAAGCACGCCAATCCGTGGGAATAAAAACCTCGAAAAAGATGAAATAACCAATATCCAGAGCGAAATTGAAAAGAAAGTCTCGCACGATGAAAAGGAGTTGCAAGGCGAGATATTGTCAGGTGAGCTTTCGATCGACAGGACGCACATGTCTGAGCACCGAACGAAAATGTCAGAGCACAGGACCGATCTTTCGGAACATCGCACCGATCTTTCCCTCGAGCGCACCATGCTGTCTTATGAGCGTACGCTGATGTCGTGGATCAGGACATCGATGTCGATGATCACTTTCGGGTTTACCATTTACAAGGCATTTGAGGAGGCGGTAGGAGGAAGCGTCACCGGACGTTTACTGACGCCAAGAATCGTGGGCATGATCATGATTTCGATGGGATTGCTCGCGTTGCTGCTGGCACAGGTGCAGCATCGGAATGCCGTTAAGAAATTAAAGAAGCTCTATCCCGAAATTGAAAAGTCGCTGTCTTCGGTACTTTCCATCATTATTTTGGTGTTTGGAATGGTGTTGTTTTTCGGGGCGTTGCTCAGGCAGTAGCCTACCGTTCTGCCAGCGGTTGGCGATGGTGGCTATTCGCCATAATATTCGTTTGAATATAATCCGCTTAGTTGTAATCCTGATTTGGTTTCGCAAAAAATCATGACGACCTCAATTTTTTGGCCTTTGCCAATAATTGTTTTCGTTTCCATTCCGTGAATGCTGTCGCCGTCGAATTCAGATTTATATTCCGGCTTCACAGGCACAGTAAAGCGACGGCCGATTTTAATGTCATGGTCTTCGGGCATCCCGTGGGCTTTGATCGACAAATAAACGCGCTCAAGCTGGGAAAGCGTAAACGCTTTCATTTGGGGATTTCCATCCACCAGGCCGGATAATATCTCCTCATTTTCTTTGTTGTAGATATTTTCAAAAACAATTTTCGTTTGCTTTACCGGGTTGTCAGTGTTACAACTGCTTAGCGACATCATGCCTATGAAGATAAATGCGATGCTGAGGATTTTCATTTTGGAAGTCTGTTATTGGTTTTTAATTGATATTTTCAAAAATGTATATCTGTTTTAGGAATGAATAGAAACGGTTTGTTGCCCGCAGTGACCACCAGCAGTTTCGACTTTGTACTTAAAGTGCCCGCCATTGTGTTTTTGTCGTTTCCATCGTGCAGTCGGCAGATTGGCTTTCACTTTTTTGGCACCCGCTGGCTGAAACTCCTGTTGTTGTCAAGCCGCTATATGAGGAAATATTAAAAAGGCATTACTTGATCGCCTGGTTGTACTTTTCATAAAATACATCCACTTTCTCGCTGTCGATGGTACCATTGCTGGCCAGGACTTTTTCTTTAAGAAGCAGTTTGATCAGCTTTTGCATATTTTTCTTTGAGCTTATCGCATAAATCAGGGAGAAGTCTGAAGTCTCGACTTTTTTCTTCAGCGCCAGGAAATTCAGCGTAAAATAATCGTCGTCCTGGTAATCCTGGGTTTGGTTGTTTTGGTATTTGTACATTAAAATCTCATTGCCATCGGCATCAAAGAATGAGTATTGCAAATTATTGATTTTCTCATATGTAAGGATTTCGGTTCCGTCAACAAGCACCTTGTCGTCTTTCAGTTCCACTTCCTGCGCGTACAACGGGGTGAATCCGGATAGGAGCAAGGCAAATAGTATTTTTTTCATGGAAAATAATGGGTTTTTATTTTTTAGTATGGAAAGTCAGAACATGAGTACCTGACATTTGGTATTTATAATTATAAAAATACTCCGGTGTTGGCATCGAATTCAGCGAGCTGCTGGAGGTCGGTTCCGTCAACGTTACAGGAATAAATATACGGGACACTCCCGCTCTGTGCGGTAAACAATACGGTTTGTCCATCGTTTACCAGTTTTGCCGACGAATGTTCACCGGAAGAATAGATGGAGTAAAAAGTGACATTCGGTGGAAGTGTGATCGGGATTTGGGTTTTATCCGATCCGTCAATATTCGCGATCCAGATGGATTGCCCGCCCGTGACGGGAAAATCCTTTTTTACGAATACAAATTTCTCGGTATCTGATGTCCTGGCCGATTCGTCGCTGTTCGAGCAGCTGATCTGAAAAAAAATGCCTGCAAAAGCAAAGGCCATAATGTAAAGCCCGGTTTTAAAGATGTCTTTCATAATTTTCTTTTATTAAAGTTAGCATTCCCGTTTTCGCTAGCACATTGATCCCATAGGATTTGTTATTTTTGGCGAATCATCAATAACGTCATCTTCGGATTCATCTGGAGCAATAGTGAATCCTTGGTTACTTTCACGATTTTACCCGGCCGCCATTTGTCTTTTGCCTTAAGGTTGAGAATCTCATCACTTTCCAATTTCCACTCTCCATTCGTGGTCGAATATTCCGTAGTTCCTTTTCTTAATTTGCTTTCAATATAGGTTTTGTCCTTTTTAAATTCGGTCTTTACCTCGGCCGCCATTCCCATGGTAACCATATCGAGTCCCATGTCCTGCTGGGTTTCGGTATCGATTATGGTTTTCCAGATCCAGGTGCCGATGATTTTTTCAGATAGGTCTGATTGTACTTTCCCAATCGTCGCTGCACTGGAAAATACAAAAAGCGAAAGGAGCGACAGCGCGAAAATTTTGGTCTTCATCATCATAAGAAATTTAAGTTTATCATTGTTTTTAATTCTGGCGGCTTACTTTACTTTTAATAAAATGCAGCTGATCTGTATTTAATTGTGCCTTGTCAATGAAATTGCCGGTTTTTTTTGTGTGGTACAAAATAAGGAAATTATCAATTTCCTTTGTCTTGATAATATGTTTCCAGGCGATTTCGGTTTTGAATGTTTCGCCTTTTGATCGGTAACCTTCTTCATCAAAGGTATAGACGATCGGTTTCGAAAAGCTTGGATTGGATTTAAACTGCCCGACCGAAATCCAAACGATTAACGAAGGGAAAATTAAAAGCAGCAAACCCACAAAGAAATTGAAGTAATTGACGGGCATATCCTGGCTGTACGCTAACATGGCAAAAACGAGCAAAAGCAAGCCACAAGCCATACTCAAAATGAAAACGGGCTTTTTATAAATACCAACCCACATTATTTTTCGATAGCTTTTCAAAGTGAGCTGTGTGGTTACCGTAAATTGTTCCATTTGGTAAAAATTATTGATAAGCGATTAAAACTTTTTGCGCAGCATGTCCGGCAGTTTAATGATTACGAAATGGTAATCGGTCGGATAAAAATATTTTTTCTTTCCGGGTGCGTTTTGTTAATAGCAATTTTTCTCATAATCCTGGACCAGCTCCAGGATCCCAGGCTCGCCATGTATTTTTAGTATGTCGTTTTCCACGTTTGAAATGGTAGTGGGGCAATCCGACATTTCCCGCGTGATCACCTTCAGCGAAATGCGCCTGCTCAGCCCCATCGCTTCAAGAAAGGATGTCGTGCCGTTGGGCCTTTCAACCACATAAATGTCAATTGGCGTGAACGCAGGCTTTTGAAACCGAAGCAGCCTGAGCCGGTTGGCGTACATGACCAATGCAAAGATCTTATCGTCTTTGCTTTCATATTTCACCAGGTCATCACCATACATAAAGCTGAAGGATTTCACATCAGCCGGTTTTAATTTGAAAACTTCCCTTTTCATGTTGGTATACGCCAGCTCATCCTGAAGCTTGTAATTTTTCCTTGGATCGCCCATATCCTGATTTTTTAGCGCTACGTTCCTTATCGTGTCGTTCTTTTTGGTAATGATTTCCAGTTTTGAAAATTGGGAAAAACAAAAATGGGAGGTGATCAGCAGGATGGCAATTAAAACTTGTTTCATGGTTATAGGGTTATTTGTTTGCTGGTAATGTTACCGGCATTTGCGTCATGCCTGAGCGGACATAGTGCTGTTTGACATACATACAGTTTGCGTGGCCGGGACGTTGCCACAACTGAATTATTTTATTCGGCAAGATAATGTTTTCTGTGAGAAATATATATGATTTAAACAATCGGCAACAATTCCTTTTAGCGTGTGCTGCCAACAGCTCCCGGGAGCACGCGCGGCGTAATGACCAACGCCGATAAAAATGCGGAAATGCACGTGACGATCACATGCCCATATAGCATGACATCCAATCCACACAGTATTCTTAACGCGACAATCACCAAAGTGATCAGCGTGAGGCAACTCCAGTAGCTAAAATTAAAATCGGCATCCACGGATTCGTCGGCAGGCAATTTCATTAAAGCAAAAAGGATGACAATGCCACCGATCAAGGTGCTTGAATGCTGGAGGATTTTAAAAACTGGAATCTGGCAACCCAGGATTTGGACCGGATCATTTAAGCCTGGGATGCGCCCAACGAAAAATCCGTGGGCATGGGTGAATGAATCCCAAAATAGGTGGGAAGCTGAGCCAATTAAAATGGAAATAACCACGACACGCCAGTTCGATTTAAAATATCCATTCCAGGAGAATGTAGTAAAAGCCATCAATCTCGACTTTATGACTTTGGGTAAATTTTGGACCAGGCAGTTTCTGACAAAATGGTGAAAGACGAAAGCCACCAAGATGGCCAGCGGAAGATCGAACCAAATGATACCCGAAATGGTATGGCTGTAAATGCTCTGGGGTTTCATCCTGATAAAATACTCGAAATCGGGCGTCATGCTTCCAATGACAAGTCCGGTCAATGAAATCCATTTTCTGGGCAAAAATCCTAAAGGCAAAACAATCGCGGGATGTGAAAAGGTGAAGGGCATGATCGGTTTTTGTCTCGTTTGCTATTTGCTGCGGTTGGCTTTGCTACTTATTGTTCTTGATGTTCTTTATCCAGTGGATTGCATCCTTCATCGGCGTTTCATCGTCAGAAAATGCGGTGTTGTGCCCCAGGTCTGGGAACAATTTATATTCATAACGTTTCCCTTTGGATTTTAATTTGTCAAGATATTCGATTGACAGGTTTACGGGAACCTGGATGTCTTTGCCACCAAAGATCCAAAACCCCGGAATGGTCAATTTCGAAAGGGTTTCATTGGGGTTTGTATCTGTAAACTCATACTTGTCAGGGTCATTGTATACATGTTTTCTGGCGTCTTCTTCTGAGTGCGTATCCCAAAAGCGCGCGTCGCCATTGGTGTAAAATTGGAATCTCAATTGTTCTTTAACCGTGATAAGCGCTCCGCTGAATATCGTCATGAATCTGACTTTCTTATTTTTCTCCGCAGCCAATGGGATGATCCATCCTGCCTGGCTGGCCCCGATTAAGCCGATCGGTATTTGATCATTGGATAAGTTTTTCGATAAAGTATTGACTGCTGCACCCGCATCTGAAGCCAAAAGGTTGAGGTTTGAGAAATCAACATTGTTGGTTCCTACTTCCGGTCCGGCATAAATACCTGCAGATTCCCCAACGCCGCGTTTGTCATACGTCAGGACCGCGATGCCATTGTTGGCCAGGATTGTGGCAAAGCCTGTCATCCTTTTTTCCTGTCCCGACCCATGGACAATCACAACGGCTGCCTGAATGCTGGTTGGTGTAAAAATAGTTCCGGCGAGTGAAGCGCCTTCACTGGTAAATTTTATTTCCCTGGTGGTAAAGCCAGAAGTAGCCGATGCATGAACGGTAACAAACAAAAACAACATGAAGAACGCATGCCTGTATATTATTTTTGCGCCTGTGATACTTGTGGAAATTACCGGATTATTTTTCATTTGTCAAGGGCTTGAGTTAATCATGGCTTTGTTGTCAGGCTGCGCGCGGCTTCTTGCGGACATTCATCAGCTGTTTGACCCTTTTGCCCACGCCCAGGCAGCCACACGCCAGCCATTTTTAGTTTTGTGTAAAGCTACCGTGAAAACCGCTCCGGCTTGAACGACCTTCATGCCTTTAACGTCGAACTGCATGGTGGCCGGTACGACAATATAAGCATTGTCGTTGGTTACATTGTTGTGCATGGGATTTCCCAGCGTTACAAAATAGCCTGAGGCGCCGTGTGCTTCACCTTCAATCAAAACATCCCTGTACCAATCTGAAGTAGCTGTGGGCCCTTGCCAGACATGCGGCGGCATCCCATCAAGGATTTGACCCGGATTATCAAAAATTGCTGCCATAGCATCAGTGTCGCCTTTGTTAAAGGCATCGATATTCCTGTACGGCTGCCAATGGATTTTCGTTGTTCATGATATTTTTATTTAGTTTGACATTGTGCTTCAGTATGTTGCGCTTTTTTGGCAAGCCGTATGGAGGCTATCGGCAAGATAGGATATTTGTTTGGAAAAGCAAAATGTGAAGTATGATTAGTGTATAAACGGATGGCTTAAATGAAGGGTTTCCAACGGAAGTTTCCATTGTTGTTTTCAGCATATGCACAAGTGTAGTGGAACCTGACTCACTTTATAATATGAGACTGCTAAGTAAGATGTTTCCGTCGAAAGGAATCCTTTTAAATTGTAATTTACCTTCGCCGGATATGAAACCTTCATCCGGCAATGCCTGGAAATCCCTTTTGATATGAAATGTACGCGATGGTTTTATGTGCTTATCTGGCTTCTGGCTTTGATGCCCGCGCATTTTTTTGCACAGGATAAAACGCCTGCGCCGGTTACTTTTAAAGATTCAATTGACGGCAGTTTCGATATGAGCGATTTCCTCATTTCAGCACACGGATTTATGGTCATGCCGATGATCATCACCGAGCCGGCCTTTGGAAACTTCGGTGGCGCGGTGATCCCGATTTTCATGAAAAAACTGCCGCCCGTCGTGGATTCCATAGACGGAAAGTTGCGGGTCATGCACCAGGCGCCCGATGTCACGGGCGGTATCGGCATGTATACGGCCAATAAAAGCTGGATGGCGGGCGGATTCCGTGCGGGTACTTTACAGAAATCAAGGATCAAGTACCGCGCTTTTGCAGCCTACACCAACCTCAACCTGTCATTTTACAAAGATTACACGAATATCGGCGAAAAGGAATTCGAATTCAATTTCAAGGCCGTACCGGTGTTTCTTTCGGCCGCGAAACAGTTCAGGAACATCAAGTGGAGCGCGGGGATGCAATACATGTTTATGCATGCCACGGCCACGGCAAATGGTGAACTCCCTGATTTTGTCACACAAAAAGAATCAAAAACTTTCGTCAGCCAGATTGGGCCATTGGTGCAGTTTGACGGCCGCGACAATATTTTTACCCCAGACAAAGGGATTCGCCTGCAGGCCGACGCTTTCTGGTCGGATAAGTTCATCGGCAGCGATTTCAGCTCATGGATCATCAACTATTCCGCTATTGGTTATTCGCCCATCTCAAAGAAGCTGTTCGGTGGAATGCGGCTCGAAGGCGCACAGGCTTTCGGTAATCCTGCTTTTTTCCTGAAGCCTTACATCGACCTGCGCGGCGTTCCGGTGATGCGGTACCAGGGCAACGCGACGTTGGTTGCCGAAAGTGAATTTCGCTGGGATTTGTACCAACGGTGGAGCGCGATGTTCTATGCAGGTCTTGGCAGCGCTTATGATGACTGGAATGAAATGTTCGAAAAGCCGCTGGTCTACAATTACGGCACGGGATTCAGATACCTCATCGCGAGGAAATTCAAGTTGCGTGTGGGAATCGACGTGGCGCGCGGCCCTGAGGAATGGGCATATTACATCGTCTTCGGAAGCAACTGGATGCGGTAGATTGCGTTTCCAGAAAAAAATCTCCATAACGGCACAAAGTTGACGAACGGACAATGTATTTATAGAACAGTTTTTTCTCAAATAGCGTTTTCCCGAACGTGCCATGCGTCACCACATGCTGTGTCATTTTCGAATATGCCACAGCCCATTTCCGGCTTTAACAGCGCAAAAAGAATCTTATTCGTAATTTTCATGGTTTAAAAACGCAACCCGTTTGTTGTCAGTATTTTACCTGCGAAAAATAATGGTTTTTTCCTTCATAGGTGAATAAAAAAAAGGCCGCTGAAAAACGTTCCATATCCCTGCAAAAGCCACCCTTTTTTGATGATGTCGCCAACCGGCAGGTTGTCATGAAACTACAAACCACTGCGGGGATGCCGTACGCCAAAAACGACATACAAACTTTTCTTATCCTTAACTCCTTTTTGGTACTGACGCCGAGGCTGGCCGGGATGGTCCTGATTGCTTTCGGGCTGCTCACGCTGGTATGGGGATTGGCGGAGTACCATGCCGAGATACGGCAACTGAAAAAGAGTTATCCCAATGCCCACAAATCGAAGGCTTCGATGCTCGGGATACTGATCCTGATGTTGGGGCTGGCGCTTTTTCTCGCTGCACTGTTCCGTCAGTAGCGAAAAATGTGGCGTCGGACAGGTGCGCGCAATTCCTACATCTTTTTTTTTATGTTAATCTTCTGATTTAAAGATACTTTTGACTTAAATTGCCCGCATAAAAGGGGCAGATGGAGAAAAAACATACGCTGATTGCCATTGGTGAGCACGTGCTTCTGGCGGGATTGGTCGTCATCATGGCCAATGCGGCGGGCATTATGCTGGAATATTCCGTGGCTTTTTTTTTAGGCTTTGTGGTGATGTCGGGACTAGCGATCGGATATTACATGAAGCAACGGCCTTCGGATTATATCCTGTTTTCAAAGGCACGCGAAAAGCCGATGCTTCCGGAAGAGACTGTCAGGAAAGCATCATTTGGCGGATTGGCCATTTTTTTACTGGCGATTGTGGTCATCGGGATTTCGGCGGTGCCGATTTACGGGCACGCGCTCCATCGACAGCTGGTGCTGGCCTACAAATATGATTTCTGGGCGTTCTACCTCTCAGTGCACTTCGGGCTGTGCGGGCTTGTCATGCTGTTTATCCTCCAGTTTGCATTGCGGATTTCCACGTTAAGGCTCCAGACCTGGAATCGCTTTACCGACAATTGGCTGAGATTTTCCGGGATTTCCGCCATTGCCGTCGGTGGGTTTGGGTTTGTTGCCGCGTTCCAGGACAGCACCACCCTGATGAATATTACGGTGCTGCCTGATTTTGTAGACGTGAGGTTCATGACCATCGTATACATCACCGCGATACTCCTTTACGCCGCTGCCGGCTGGTGCGGCACGATGGGAAGGCGCGCCTCTCCCGATCCCGGTAAGGGCATCCAGCCCTACACGTGGTTCATTCCCGCCTTTATGCTGGCATGGACCGCCAACTGGGCAATCTATACACTATTTATCGACAGCATCATGCTGACGCTGCATGCGCATGTCACAGGTTGACCCAGGCAGGGCAATGGACGGGACGAGCGTGACGTTCGCGCCAGCAGGGGGTAATTTCCCTATCTATACGGCTTATTAATCTCTTCAATCATCAGCCTCAACTCCCCAATGGTCAAATCTTCGGAATTGCACTTCATTCCAGAAATATCGTGCTGTGTAAGGAAATCATTGACGTCCCCGCAATCCCGCAGGATATTCAGTTCTTTATTGTCCAGGTCGAGCACGATCCCCTTTGTTTTTCCTTTTATCGAATATGTATTTGGACTTAAGTTCCCCAGGAAAGCTTTTGACCAAAGTCCCCTCATATCTTCCTCAAAATAGATAAACCTTCCATAATTTGAAACTTTGCAAAATCTTGAATGCTGGTCAGGATCATAGCCCTTGTCTTTCTTGTTGGTATATTTGTTATAGGTCTGGAAATACATTTCCCCTTTGTGAGAAATGGCCAAAGGAGTCAATATCCGTTTGTTTTTTTGCCTGTAATAGAAAAACGCCTTTTCGGGCAGATTAACGGAATCATATTTATATGCAGTCTTGAAATAAACTTCATCGGTTGAAGTTGGCTTCCTGTTCAGGACATCCTCCAATGTCATATAAACCCCTTCGGGGAAATCGCCTTTCTTTATAAAGCCAATTTCTTTTTGCGCAAATGCAAGACTGAAAACTATTGAACAGAAGGGTAAAAAGATTAATTTCATTAGATAGTTAGTAGTTTATATTGGCGTAAGTAGATGAACACCTTAAAGTTATTTCGGCAAGATAAAAATATTTCGGTTAGCATGGTTGGGATTTTGAACACAAAGCTTTGTTTTCGATGCTGCTTAAAGAGGCTCTCCATTTTTTATTAGATTTCTTGCATGGACCGCAAGTCCGCGCCATCAGGATACCGGGAACGTTTTGCAGAGATGGTGCAAGTTCGTACAATTTGGGGGAGGTATGAGCGTGACGCTCGCGCCAGCGGGGGACATCGCGCAGCAAACCAATCGCCTTCATTTCCAGCGACATATGCGTGTCCTTTGAAATTTTTATTTATCTTTCAGGACGAAACCATTAGCCAAACCTAATTTCATCTCTATGAAAACAAACTACTTAAAAAAAGATATGTTTTTTGCTTCTCTTGCTGTCAGGCACTCCCGGAGTTGCACAATGCTGGCGGACCATTGCCGCCGCAGAAAACCGGACCCTGGCGATACAGGAAGACGGAACCCTCTGGTCATGGGGAAGAAATAATCTGGGGTCTTTGGGCGACGGTACAAATTTTAACCGGTACCTGCCCTTCCAGATCAGCAGCCAGACCGACTGGTCGCAAATTGCAGTTAGCCAGAATCATTTTTCATTTGCGATCAAAACCGACGGGACATTATGGGGTTGGGGAAATAATTCGCAGGGATACCTGGGTAATGGAACCGGCGCAGGAACAAATACGCCGGTCCAGATCGGGACAAGCCAATGGAAATATATTGCCTGCGGGATGTCTACCGCAATAGGCATTAAGACTGATGGCACTTTATGGGGATGGGGCTACAACTTTCATGGTGAATTGGGAACCGGAAACACGAACAGCAGTTCGACCCCTGTATTAATCAGCAGCGATAGCTGGAAAATGGCGGCTTCACGAATGTCGAGCACCTTCGCGATCAAGGAAGACGGTACACTATGGTCGTGGGGTGAGAATATCTACGGGCAACTGGGCTATGGTACATTAAATGCCTCATATTCGCCAATTCAGGTTGGTACGGACAATGACTGGAGGACAGTAGTTTGCGGCGGAAATTACATCATGGCAATCAAGACCAATGGCACGCTCTGGGCCTGGGGCCGGAATTTCTCCGGTGCATTGGGGGATGGGACCTATGTTGACAAATTAGCGCCTGTCCAGATCGGTACTGACTTATGGGAAAGTATAGCATTGGGGGAGCAGGGCGCTTCCATCGGTATCAAAACCGACCATACCTTGTGGGGTTGGGCATATAACGGCTATGGCCAGCTGACAAGTGTTGGGAGTTCGACAAGCATACCCACGCAGATCGGGACAGACGCCGACTGGAAGACAACGGCAGAAGGATTTGGCCATTCGGTAATTTCAAAAGCAGACGGGACGCTGTTCTCCTGTGGTTATAACCTGTATGGACAGGTGGGCGACAATACGAATGTAGATAAGGATATACTGACCAGCGTATCATGCAGTTCTTTAGGGAATGATGCGGCCCACATGATAAGCCATTTCGTCCTTTATCCGAATCCTGTCACAGACCATGTATTTTTTGACACAGCCGAAAAAGTTCTCGGTATCACAGTTTATGATATCAGTGGAAGAATTTTGTATTTGGGACCGGTTGAGGACAATAGTGCCGATTTAGGGTTGCTTCAAACTGGAAATTATATTATAAGAATAGAAACGGAAAACGGGATTGTAAAAACCAGGTTCATTAAGCTTTAGAATACTATGGTCGCGGATGGATTGGTGCGTGGTTTGGATTTTTGGGGACTTATACAACGGAATTAATGGGAAAGCACGTATTGCAATTCCGTGCTCTCGGGGTCTGGGTTAGGTTCGGTCAATTTAGGACGCATGGGCGTGACGCTCCCGCCTGCGGGGGGAGTGTAGAAGGAGCAATGAGGTTATGCTGGATCAGTTTGGCAGCGATTATGTCGGCTGGGAGGTAGGTAGACCCGATAGCGCGGACTTGCAGTCCGTGCCCTAAAGAATGAAAGAACGAGAACTGTAAGTGTTCAGCTTACAGTTTTATATCTACAGTGCAAAGGTTTTAAAAGTCACGGACTGCAGCTCCCCGCCATCAGTTTTACCCCATTATGATTTAAAGCTCTTCCACCAAAATATGCCGATGCTTCAAAGCCAACAGCACTACCGCGACAAAATTCTTTGAGGATGTTTTTTCCATAATCCGGCGCCGGTGTGTTTCTACGGTCCTCCTGTTGATAAACAGGGCGGTGCCGATATCGTCGGTGTCCAGTCCTTTGCTTGCGAGGCGGATAATCTGCATTTCCCTTTCCGAAAGACATGCGAGGGGATCTTCGGCAATGTCCTTGCGTAAAATAATGTCGTGTAATACTGACGTAAGCCCCGTATCGAAATAAACGCCTTTTTCTGCTACACTTTTTATGGCGACCTCCAATTGTGCCGGGTCTGAAGTTTTGGTAAAGAAACCATGTGCTCCGGACTGGAGTCCCCTGTGTACACTATCCTTATCATTAAACTGGGAAACAATCAGGATCTTGATTCCAGGGTGTTTTACGCGCAAATTCTTGCAGGTTTGGTACCCGTCCATTACCGGCATCTGTATATCCACCAAAACAACATCCGGTTTGGTTTGTTCAAGTTTTTTTAGCAGCGAAGCGCCGCATTCCGCCTCAGCCACGACTTCAATATTATCAAACGTATTGATAAGCATGGCGAGGCTTTTCCTAAAAAGTGTATGGTCGTCGGCGACGGCGACTTTAATCTGCATGGGCTAGGTTTTAGTGAAATTTGGGCATTGCGTTACGTAAAAACACGTACAATAATAGCTAAAATAAAGCGGTAAAAATACTGAACGTTAAAAAAATCTTAAAAGATATTTTTAGCCGCAAATACTGTTGGGCGCAATTTGATGCGCCATTAACGCATAAAGACTTTATAATGAATTACATCAAATCTTTCTACAGGACCACGATGCTGCTTTTGTTCGCCGGTATCCACACCACATGTTATTGCCAGGATATCCAATGGGAGAAATCTTATGGGGGCCGCCACGCAGACTACCTTACCGATGTTCAGCCAACAGCTGATTACGGATTTATCCTAGCGGGCAGTTCGCTTTCTGAAAAAACAGGAAACAAAGATGTCCCAGGAATGGGCGACCTCGATTACTGGATATGGAAAATGGATGAAAATGGTGAGTTAGATTGGCAGAAAAGTTTTGGGGGCACTGGTTCGGACATGCTAAAAAGCATCAAACTCACCATCGATGGAGGTTTTATCCTTGCCGGAACTTCAAGTTCCGATAAAGGCCGTGATAAAAAAGATGATTCCCATGGAGCGAACGACTTTTGGGTCATCAAGCTTGATGCTGCCGGGGGAGAACAATGGCAAAAGACCATTGGCGGGAAAGGACAGGATGATGTAACGGCAATAATCCAGACAAGGGATGGCGGATATCTTATTGGCGGTTCCTCGTCCTCTCCAACAAGCGGGGATAAGTCACAGGACAGTAAAGGAAATCTTGATTATTGGATCGTTAAGCTCGACGCTAAGGGAACTACCGAGTGGCAAAAAACCTATGGTGGGGAATATGTCGATATACTGAGGAGCATGGAACAGGTTCGTGATGGAGGCTACATTTTAGGCGGGTATTCAAACTCATCGGATTCAGGCGATAAGACCGACAAAAACTATGGTGTTGGGGATTACTGGATTCTTCGTCTGGACAACAAAGGGGCCATCGTGTGGCAGAAAACCTATGGAGGTGACAAAGACGACCAACTCTATACCATTTACCAGCTTTACGATGGAAACTTTATCGTCGGTGGAAATTCAAATTCAGGCCCTTCAAACAATAAAAAAAATTCAAACAGTCAGGGAACGGATTTATGGGTGTTAAAGCTGGACACTGACGGTAATGCGCTTTGGCAGGAAACGTACAATTTTGGGCAAACTGATATTCTCACAGGTATTACTGAAAACGATGACCATACTTTGTTAATTGCAGGTTATGCACAAACAGAAGGCGGAAAAGACGACCATGGAATTAACGACTACGTGGCACTAAAAATTGATGAGAAGGGTGAAGAGAAATGGCGGAAAATTGTAGGGAGCGCTGGTGAAGATATTCTGAGAAGGGTTGTTGAAACGCGGGATGGCGGCTACCTCCTTGCCGGGACTTCCGATCCTGAAAAAGTGGGCAAGAATAAAAGACGAAAATCTACAGTAATGCTCTCTGGCATTCAGACAGGGAACATCGCAGCGGTTGACCGACTTAACCGGGATATCGACAATACAGTCCAGGATGGCGTTAGCCAGGCCAATGACTTCTATAAGGAACAGACACGAGCGTTAACTGACAAGGCGAAAGATGCAATAGGCAAAGATTCCCCTGTAAAGATTGACACCCCGGTGGGAAACGTACTAAATGCTAACAGTAAAGGCGGCTTTCCCGGTCAGGGCAGTAGTGGTTCGCAGCGCGGACTAAAGCCTGGTGTTCCCGCGTCCCGTGACAAGTCTTCAAATTACGGTGGCAAGGATTTCTGGGTGGTTAAGCTTAAGGATAAGCAAAAGCCGGAAGAAGCAAAAAGAATGGTGGAGGCCATACCAAACCCGGCCGGAAATTTTACGAATATCATTGTCGGATACGATTATAAAAAAGGTTGGGCCACGCTTTATGATTTAAGCGGCCACCAGATTCAGCGGTTTAAGATTACTGATAGGACTATAGCTTTAAATCTTAGTGGCTTACCGGAAGGGGTCTATATAGTGCAAATCGGAACAGATGAAGGTACTAATTCAGTAAAAATTATAAAAGGAATCACCACAAATTAATATCAATGAGAAAGCTAAATTTTTTATTCATAGTACTATTTGTTTCTACATTCAAAATCCAATCACAGGAAGCTGAAATTAAAACAGAATTGCCAATTATAATGGGACCTTCCCCTACGGTGGCTGCGCTTATGAAATTTGAAGAAGTTCCCGTGAATAATTATACAGGTGTGCCAGATATCAGTATTCCATTATTTTCTTCACCTACCCATTCCAAAGATATCAAACTCGATATTTCTTTAAAGTATGCACCATCGGGCGTTGCAGCAAATGAACGAGCAAGCGACGTCGGATTAGGTTGGAGCCTATTTGCAGGAGGTACAATTTCCAGAACTGTCCGAGGTATTCCTGATGAATACAATAGATTAAGCAGCGGAAAGAAATTAGGTATATACAGAAGTTTAAATAATTATGATCAGGCAATCGAAATTATCAACGATGAAAATGCGAGTCCAACTGAATATGAAATTGGTAATGAATACCTATGGAATACACAGGTAAAAGGAGAGTTCGATACTGAATATGATTTATGGCAATTTAATTTTATGGGATATACCGGAAGATTTTATATTAAAAAAATGGCTGATGGTTTATTAGAAGTTAAACCCTTGGATGATTACCGTTTAAAAATTATAAATCATTATGATTCAATTAGCTACGTGCATGACGGTTTTACTGTCTATGATGAAAAAGGGTATCGGTACATTTTTGATATAGTTGAATCTACGGATAGCAATTCATTGACAACTACCTATTCATATACCGAAATGGGACCAATCACCACCCTTTCATCAACAATTCAATATCGTAGTGCGTTTCATTTATCGGAAATATATGATAATAATGGAAACCAGCTTGTCGTGTTCAATTATCAGGGGTCTGAAAAAGAGGAAATAACTATTGACACCTCACAAACAGAAAACTTACAAGCTCCAATTCATATCAGCACGGGTTATACAATCGATTATGTTTATAATGAAGCAACATGTGGAAGTTATAAAAAAAACTTTAACCCATTGCCAAAGAATATATCAGTTTCGTCACAAAGGAAAACTACTGTAAAAAAGCTTTCAAAAATTCTGGTTAATGATATTGCAATCATAAATTTTAGTTTCGTCCGTGGACGTGAGGATACAAATCTTCATAACCCAGATTCAACATATGTACTAAAACAATTGACTATACAGAATTGGAATGAAGAAACGGTTAAAAAAATTTCTCTTGAGCATTCTTATTCAACATTAATTGATACCCGAATGTTGTTAGACAAGGTGTCTTTTGCAAATCTTGATAATAGTAAGACCGAAGATTATAATCTTGAATATCGTGTAAATAATGATCACAATCAATTAATTGGAAAAGATTATTGGGGATATTTTAATTTGAGGCCAAGTCATTTTATTGGGGGAGATTATAGAAAAACAACCCCAGATTTTTGCACATCTGATATTTTACAAAAAATGACGTTGCCAACTGGCGGGAGTATCGTTTATGATTTTGAGTCTAATAAATTCTCGTTTATAGGCAATACAGTATTGACTGATTTTGATGACAACCCCGAAAACTGGATTTTTGAAGATACAGTAGTAGCACTTACTACGCATATTGGCACTAAAGAAAACTTTTTTACCATCGCTGATGAGCAAATGGTATATTTCGATGCCACAATAGAAACAGAAACTTCAGACTGGTGGATTACTATATTTAAAGTTGCAGGTAGTGGATTTGATTCTAAAGGAGGGCTAAATTATGATACATGTATGTTGCAAAACTGTACTACTGGAATAATTTTAGAGCCTGGAACTTATAAGGTATCCCTTTTTAGTTATGATACTGATTTTATAGATAATATAAATAATAAGGTTACAGCATATTACAAAATACGCGCAAGTATAGTTAAAAAATATCAATTTGGTGGAGGGATTCGAATCGGTCGCATTGCATATTTTGACCAAAATGTAGATAAGGAATATTTTCAGGTAGTGTCTAATCAGATTGTCCCGGCTAAAATAAGAAACTATACTTATGACCTTCTGACAGATAATTCAAAAAGTAGCGGATCATTGGTGTTTGATATTCCTAAATTTGAATATCAAAAGCAAAAAAGAGAGTGTTATTGGTGCGATTTGCAAAATGCAATGTATTTATATCCTGACGATGAAACAGTCTTCTTTTATGACGTTCGTACTTCCTTTAACAATCTTCAATCGTTAAGAACACAAGGGGCAGATGTGGGATATAAGAATGTATCGATATTTGAATCCGGAAATGGAAGAACAGACTATGAGTATAAAACGGCATTTGACCATCCAGAAAATGTAACTACTTTTAATTTATCTCCCCCTTTCCTTCCAACTGAAAATTATGATTATAAACGTGGTTTATTGGTGAAGGAGACTATATATAACAATCAAAACCAACCTCTTAAGGAAAGTTCATTTGTTTATGATTTAGACGAATTTGTTGAAGTAACTGGGTTTAAGACATTCTATCATACTGGCGAATTTCAGCAAGGTTTTCAGTCATATTCAAGCTACTCAGATTATCACAATTTTTACACAAACTGTGGTCAATATCCGGCATATATGTGCCCCGACCAATACGACAATAATCCTAATACAAATGGGGATTGTAATTGCTTCTGTTATAACGGAGCGGTACAGGAGTTCGTAGGCTTTAAAAATGTAAAAGAAGCCTTCGGTTGGGCCAAACTATCCACAAAAACCACGAAAGACTACTTCTATGACGGGACTGCCCAAAAATTTGTCCAAACCGATGAGACTTTCGACTATAATCCCCTCAACAAAAAAATCGCTTCTCACACCACAACAGGTAGCGATAATATTATATACCAGACTGACTACACTTACCACGACAGCAGCTCACTGAGTTCCGAAAACAGGATTTCAGAAATCGAATCCATTACTAATAGGAGGGATAGTGAGGCCATTTCGATAGTGAAAAGTTCATACAAAAAATTATGGTCGATTGATGGGACTATTGTAAATCCGTCTTTTTTACCGTGGCAGGTTTTAGCAGCAAAGGACGGGACAACTTTGATATCCAAGCTCCGATATAGGAAATACGACGAGTTTTCCAACGTCCTGCAGGTCGAGCAGGAAAGCGGGATGCCTGTTTCCTATATCTACGGTTACAACAAAACCCTGCCGGTGGCAAAAATTGAAAATATCAATTATGAGGAAATCCCGGTGAGTCTCATCGATGATATTTGGAATGCGACAGATAACCCGACACTTCTTGGGGCTCTGGACAGTTTACGTTTTGCACCTGAGCTTTCAGGCGCCATGGTAACAACATATACATATAAACCTTTGGTAGGGATAGAAAGCATTACGGATCCTAAAGGGATTAGCACATTTTATGAGTACGACGAATTCGGCCGGCTTCAAATGATTCGTGATTCCAAAGGATTCATCATTTCAGAGAATGAATACCATTACCGTAACCAAAACTAGCAGGATGAAAAAACTTATAATTTTAACAACCATGATTCCTGCCTTGTGCTTTGGGCAGACCCAAACCCAGAATTATGTAAAGACCACCACCTATAAGTGCGAGAGAGATGAGACTATTACCAATCCCTCAAAAGGTAGAGCCAATGTTAATGTCACTTATTTTGATGGCCTGGGTCGCCCGGTCCAACAGATACAAGACAGGCAATCCAAAGATTCGCAAGACATAATCACCCATATCGAATATGATAGCCTTGGCAGGCAATTGCGTGAATATCTTCCCTATATAAAACCCTCAAATAGCCTTGCTTTCGACACTTCTGGTTTTAATCATACCATAGAATTTTATGCAGGGATTTATTCCGATACTACAACCAATCCCTACAGTGAGAAATTTTTTGAGGCCTCACCGCTGAACCGTGTACTGAAGCAGTCAGCCCCGGGCCATTCATGGCTTGGGAATCCCGTTTCGGATAACGACCATACAGTCAAATTCGCTTTCTGTACCAATGGGGAGAATGAAGTCAGGCGGTTCAGGGCAAATACTACCTCCAGTAGCTATTTATATGACATTGATCTTGTCATGGACGGTTATTACCCTGAGGAAGATCTTTACAAGACCATAACAAAGGATGAAAACTGGACTTCTATATCCGCACCTGACCACACCACCGAGGAATTCAAGGATAAGGAAGGGAGGTTGATTCTTAAGCGCACATACAGTAGCGCGGTCGCCCATGATACCTACTATGTATATGATAAATATGGAAACCTCACTTATGTAATCCCGCCGCTGGCTGACAGTAATTGGTCATCAAAGCTGGACGGTCTTTGCTACCAATACAAATACGATATACAGAACCGCCTTGTGGCAAAGAAGCTTCCCGGAAAGCAATGGGAGTACATCATATACAACAAGCTTGGAGCCCCGGTAATGACGGGGCCTACCCTTACACCTTTCGGTGGTACCAATTTAGGCTGGACGGTGACAAAATACGACGCTTTTGGCCGAGTCGCCTATACGGCCTGGCTTGAGGATGAAAATGTCGATGGGGAAGCAGCAGAGGATTTACAGGCGGCATTTGACGTTACAACTAGAATCTATGAAGATCGGAGCGGATCTGATGAGAACGGAATAATAAATGTTTGGTCGAGCAAAGTGTATCCCGATGGCGGATACAGGCTCCTTACAATCAACTATTACGATGATTATGATTTTCCTAATGGCCCCGATCCGCTCCCTGGTGATGTCTTTGGTGAAGGGGTTATCGACTACGTAAAGGGGCTGGCGACTGGCACCTGGATAAAGGCCCTGACGGACGAAAACGATACTTCCGGGGAAACCACCTATTTGCTCTACGATCGGATGGGTAGGGTAATAAGGACTACCAGCCTGAACTATTTAGGTGGCTACACACAAGTCGATACGCAGAACAATTTTATAGGCCAGCCCATTTTTACAAAGACCACACATGCAAGAACGCACACAAGTGCGCCCTATGACGTATTTGAAGAGTTTGTGTACTCGCCGCAGGACAGGCTGCTCACCCATAATCATGCAGTAAACGACAAGAACTGGCAACGGCTCTCCGAGAATGAATACGACCTGCTGGGACTTTTAATTACTAAGGATGTCGGTGGCGAAGCGGGCCAGCAAAGCCTGCAGACGGTTGACTTTGATTATAATATCCGCGGATGGCTCAAGGGCATCAACGAGGTGCACGACAACCACGCGACAACAGACCTGTTCAGGTTCGCGATCAACTATGACGACCCGGTAAATGATACCGGCGGCACCTCGACGCAGGCATTATATAATGGCAATATCTCGGAAATATACTGGCGCAGTAAAAGCGACAATGTCAAGCGGAAGTACACCTTTGAGTATGATGGTCTCAACCGCCTGAATGATGCTGTATACAAATTGCCAGGGAATACCATAGGCGTGGCTAATTCATACAATGAGTCGATCCGCTACGATAAAAATGGGAACATTACACACCTCGACCGTAACGGTGATGTGGATGATGCGACATATCCCTTAGCGATTGACCAGCTTGTATATGCCTACCAGGCTAATACGAACAAGCTGCTGAAAGTGACCGATGTCACCAATTTGTCCAGCGGATTCAATGACGATAGTGACGGCACAAACGATACATCCAATGATTATGGATATGATGATTTCGGCAACATGACCGCCGACCAGAACAAAAGCATAACGGGCATCTCCTACAACCACCTGAACCTTCCTGTGCAGATTATTTTTTCGGGCGGACAAAAAATAATCTATCTTTATGACGCCACAGGGAAAAAGCTCAGGAAAGAGGTCATCACGGGAACTGACCAGATGGTCACCGAATATTGCGGAGGCTTCCAATATGTCGACGGGAGGATAAAGTTCATCACTCACGCCGAAGGCTATGTAAATGTGTACACCCACCTTGATGAGGTGGCGTTGAACTATGTGTTTAATTACACAGACCATCTTGGCAACATCCGGGTGAGTTACGGGCTTGATCCCCTCGACAACACGGTCAAGATACTTGAGGAGAACAACTATTATCCGTTTGGATTAAGGCACAGGAACTATAACATGGATGAGATGACCTATAGAAAACTCTCTCTCGAAAATGAAGGTTCCCCTATTACAATAGGCGTTCCGGATGTTTTGAGTGAGATTGCTTATAAGTATAAGTACAATGGGAAGGAGTGGCAGGACGAGCTGGGGCTTAACATGTATGATTACGGAGCGATGCTTTATGACCCTGCAATAGGAAGAAGAAACAATATTGACCCGTTGGCAGAGAAAAGCAGGCGATGGTCGCCGTATAGTTATGCAATGGACAATCCAGTTTTCTTCATTGATAAAGACGGTATGTCAGCCACACCGCCAGATTGGTATATTGACAATAGAAGCGGTGAAATATTGGGGCAAGATGGGGGTCCCACTAATAATTACAGGCTTGTTGATAAAAGAGATTTTGACCAAGTACAGAATGATAATGGTGGTTCAACAACAACGCCCGCAGCAACGGCTCAATTGCAGAATCCAGATGTAAGCACACCAGTTACTGTAAATGATGCTCAAATTCAACAAGAAGCCCAACAAGTTACAGATTTATCACGAACAAATGAGCATCAAACTCAAATAGTGCTAAATAAATATACAGGCGAAGTTACCGCCAAAAGAGACACGCCGGGGACAGATGGCGGTGCTACAGTCAACTCAGGGACTTCCCCAAGTGGAGCCACTATTGCAGCCGATGGTAGCAGTTTATTGTTGGGTGTAATTCACGGACACAATCTTACACAAAAACCTGGACAGGTTAATGTGACGGGTACATCCACAGCCGATAAAAATACAGCGGCAACATTGGGAATAACAGTATATGAAACGGATGCTTACAATACTCCAGTGGGGGGTAACGCAAGCGTTGGACGGGTCACAAGTGGTGGAGTTCAAACAGATAATGTAGGTCAAACAAAAGGCAGTGGTCAGGGAACTTTTAACTTTGGTTTAGACGCTTTAAATAACCTTCCAAGATAAAATTTATGAATAACAAAATTTACATTATTGCATTATTGATAATCACACAATTTTTAAGCAATTGTTCGTCACAAAGAAATGCTGTCATTCCATATATCTTAGGAATAGACACTGAGAATTCAATTTATCAATCAATTAAGGGAAATGATAAAAATATTTCATTTTACTTCGAACATTTATCTAAAGATAAGTATAAGATACATTTAGCTAAGTCTGATAATAAATTTTTAGCATCGAATAGAAAATTATTTATAAATGACAAATTTTATCCAATAACACTTGACACAGATTATTCATTTTATGTGAAGTCAGAAAATAATTATCCGATTATTTCTAAATTTGAAGATGAAGATGAGAAGAAAAGTAATGTTATAAAAATTCCAGATATTAGTGAAAGACTTAAAAACAAGTCCCTGTATCTGAAAGACAAAATTACTCTTAATATTGATTGGAGTATTTATTGGATTATTGATGGGAATGGTAATCTGTTAGAAACAAATTCAAAATAGTTCAAGCAGTGAAGTAAACAATTATGGCAAAAGAACCTTTTGCAGCGAAGATGACCTCAATATGGACAGGCGGATTTTTCTTCTGGATTTTAAAAGGATTTAGGGGGAAATTATCCGACCAGTATTCTGAGACGTATCAGAGCAGAAATGTATGGACTGGCTATCTGCTAACGTTGTTAGCCACTGGTATAATTGGCTACATACTTCTAAAAAATTAGAGGCTACAAACAACGAGATGACCAAAAAAATAGCGGTTAAAGAAAATATCACTAATGAAATTAGCAATTCTAATTATCGGCGTTCAAAACGGCGGAAAAATAACAACTATTAAGCACCTAATAAGTGTATACAATGGCAAGTCTTTAAAGATTATGAAAGCTGGTTGGAATGACATCTTTCTAAATCCAATCTTCAAATCGCTAAGGCTTAACTTCTATTGTGTTCCCGCTTCACCAACAGAGACCAATAAAAAGTTATCCGACCGTTTTGTAACTACGTTCCCTCAAGTCTTAATAGTGGCCGAGCAATTAGGTGGGGTTCATTATCCCGATACAATTAATTTCTTGGCGGTAAACGGTTATCATGTCTTAACGTACAATATCGCAATGACAGGCGGCGCATCGGATTGGGAAAGATTTACCCCAAGCAATCGGGTTGCCAAGTTAGATAATCGGGTAAATCAGATAGTGGGCGATATAAAACAATTCCTCAAAACCAGCGGAATTATTTAGGAGAAAGTTCATGTCCATTTCCCGACTCAAAGTAGTTTGACAAATGCCATAAAACCAATGCTGAAAAGCACAATGCAATACATTTGATAAATAGTTAATATTTTATTTTTACCCTGCATTAAATCAAGAGTTTAATATATAAATTTACTCCCTAAAATATATCAAATGGACTTTCAAAATAACACTACACAAATAATTTTAGCAATCATTGCACTTTTTGCAGTGGGAATAATTATTAGAATTTCAATAAAAAGCAATAGTAGAAAAACTTCACACAGCAAAAATTTAAAAAATGTCAAAGCGGGGGGAGATATAGTCTTTGGAGATAAAAAAATTAAGATTAAATAATGGGAGATGGTCATAGTTTAAAAGATGTAAAAGCCGGTAAGGATATTGTCTTTGGAAATAAAGAAACAATAGAACATCATATCCATCAAACTAACAAAACCAGATTGGCATCTTTGTTCGAAAAATTAAATTCAGAATTTGAAAATAAAGACGAAATAATAGGTTGGATAGATGACTTACAGCGATATACTGTTCAACGTGATGTTATCGGTTTAGAGCAAAAATTACTTGAGGGAAATCGCAAAGACCTAATTGATGACGCCATTTGGCTGAAGGAAGAATATTTTAAGAAGTTAACAAAATTTCAGTTATATAATTCTGCTCAAAAGATTCAAGCTCATTTATTGGCAAGTATATTAGAACGGTTTAGGAATAAAATATATCCACTTATCGTTTCTGATGCGGATGATGTTACTGTGAGTGCTGCAATTTCGAATGAAATTGTAAATCCTCTTATTTTGCTTATTGAACAAGAAGGTTTGGAAGACAATATTCTCAGTTTTTCCGCAACTGATATCGAAGGAATGATTTATTATCTCACAGGTCGTTGCCACCTAAAATGGAATTAATATGTTAGTATATCATTCGGCATTTGATATGTACCATTCTGTTTACAGAATGATACAATTACTCTCCAATCTTAAGGAAGATTACGTTAAACTTGAAAGGTTGCGGATATGGGATTACTATTTAGCATTTCCAAATGAAATGGCCAAAATCAAGTATGAGCGAAGTAGTAACGACATCCAAAACTTATTTCCTAAGAAATATAATCCATATGAAGTGGTTGTGGATGGGAAGATAATATTTGAAAAGATGCGGGCTTACCAGCTTACAGCGATTAAAACTTTGGCCTCACACGGTCTTATAGAAAAAGATTATCTGACTCATAACAGGGTAACTAAAATTGATAAAACCTTATTTGAAAATGTTCTTCAAAATTTCGAGCCATTATCAGTCAGGGAAGATAACATCATAAAAATAATGACCACTTACTTTTATAAAATGCCACTATACGGTGAGAAGGGTTTAAAAGACAGGACTAATTTATTGGAATACAGGTATGATGCATAATAATCTATTTTTAAATAGGCTGGTTGTCTTTACACATAGTGGTAATAAGGCCTATGATGAGAAATTCAAGAAGGGCATCAATATCATTCGGGGTGATAATAGTAGCGGAAAGTCGACAATCTCCCACTTTATTTTTTTCATTCTCGGCGGAAGTTTTACTGCTTGGACTAAAGAGGCACGGAGGTGTTCTTCTGTTTATGCCGAAGTGGAAATGAATGGTGCAACTTTAACATTGAAAAGAGAAGTTAGTGATTCTGCTTTAATTCCAATGTATATTTATTGGGGAAATTATATCGACGCTGTAAAGTCTACAATTGATGGCCAGTGGCATAAGTTTCCATATAAAGTTTCTGATAAGAAAAGTTTCTCAAATGTGTTATTTGAACAGTTAGATATACCAATAGTTGTGGGCGATAGTAACATTACTATGCATCAACTATTGAGATTAATGTATGTAGACCAAGATTCTCCGACAAGTTCTCTTTTTCTGTATGAGCAGTTTGACTCGCCTTTAACACGTCAAACGGTTTCAGAACTCTTATTGGGGATATATGATGAAACTTTGTACGAAGATAGGATTAATAAAAAAGATTCTGAAAAAAGGTTGCAAGCATTAAGATATGAAATTGAGGGGATAAGAAGTTTGTATGATGATAAAAGACTATTGAATGTTGAACATATAAGGATATTGATTAGCAACGCAGAGACTGAAAAATCTAACGTCGAACTGGACATCATTAATTTAAAATCTAATAGTAAGAGAGTAAACTATACTCAAAAGAGCAAATTGAATTTTGAGGAAATTAACACGCAGGCGTTAGCTCAACGAGCTGTCGTCAACAGCTTAGATAATCAAATAAACGATTTGCGTTTCGAGATTACGGATTCAGATTATTTTCTTCAAAGTTTGCACCACAAAAGAAAAACAATAAAAAATTCAATTGCCACAAGAGAGTATTTAGGAAATTATCCACTGGAATATTGTCCTGAATGTCTGTCAAAATTAGATGCACCAAAAGAAGGCTCTTGCAGACTTTGCAAGCATGATGTTGATGATAGTTTTGGTGTTACCCAAGCTCGTAGAATGGAGCAAGAGGTTACTTTTCAGATTAGAGAATCTGAAAAACTTATGGGAATTAGAAATCAAAAGTTATCAGATTTGCAATCATCATATACCAGTGAAAAAGCTAAACTCAAGGAAGTACAGGACAGGGTAAATTATGCATTAAAGGATGTTACTTCTGTAAGAGATGAAAGGATTGATTCATTGTTAGTAAGAAAAGGAGAGCTTGAAGGAGAAACGAATCAATATTTGACCTTCCTCGAAACCGCTGAAAAATATACGACACTTACAAATGAAAAAAGCGCTCTTGAAAAGCATGTTAAGTATTTAAATGACTCTATTGATATAAAAGAAAGATATCAAACCGATAAGAAGAATGAAATTAAAGGTCATATTGAAGCATATGCATTAAATTTTTTAAAGAAAGACTTTGAAAGAGAGAAAGATTTTAAAAATGCCCGAAGTTTAGATATAAATTATTATGATAATGCCGTATATGTAGATGGAGATGTTAGGAATTTTTCGGCAAGTTCGAATTTCTATCTGAAAATAGCGGCGAGATTTTCACTGTTTTTTTCGTCGCTGGTCATAGACAGCATGAGATATCCAAGGTTTATTCTTTGTGATAATATGGAAGATAAAGGTATTGAAAAAGAGCGAAGCCAGAATTTCCAAAATTTAGTGGTTGAAACTGCCAAACAATTCCCATCTGAAAATTACCAATTGATATTTACTACATCAATGATTTCTGAGGAATTGAAAGAAAGTGACTATTTGGTTGGGGATTATTATACAATTGAAAATAAATCTCTTAAATATGTTTAAGAGCAGCAACTCTTTTGTTCATTGCTGCTTCCACAACCAGTGTAGTCCAATGCTTAATAGCACCACAATAGCCAATACCAGCTGTGCCGCAGCCCCGATAATATAGAAAACCGCATCGAACGACGATGTGGACGCAGGCGTATTCCGGCGTTGATGATTACGGACACCAGTCATCATTTTGCTGGTGATGATGTCGTATTTGAGATTGGTTGTGCTGGAATTGTCGGTTGGAAAAGTGTTGAAATTTGACATACAATTATTGGTGTTGGATGTCATTTCTAATTGGTTAAAGATGCGGATAACCCCTTTAACGGCCAAGGATTCAGCGACAAATGATACAACTTTGACGCTGACCGTCGCACGTTCCATTAAGCACCCAGATTAACAATAAGACCTATCCTACGTTCCTGTCAATTCTCCATAAGTCTTATAGGGAATTGGATTATGGCTTTCACGTACCCGCTCTCCCATACAACATGACCCACTAAGACCAGCGACCCAATTAGAGCTTTGAATAAATTCTGAGCATTACAGCCGTTAAAATTTTCAAGTGTATCACCCAGGACACAATAGCCCAGAAAAATTTTTTTTAAAAATGTCGCAGAAAATCTACACTTTCTGGAAAATCGAGATATATATAATACAGATAGCTTGAGTGAACCCCTTGTATGTCCTCATTGTATCTGAATAATATGAAATTAACCAGTAAAGAGAATGGTCTATGAGAAAATTAATGAATTTATTATTTCTGCTCGAATCAGCAGAAGTACATTATATAGATTCTATAAGAAGAATAAAGAGTTCTGGTCTGAAACCAAACTAAAGAGCAATAAACGTCTCATACCGACCACGCACGCCAAATACTTTGACAGCGAAGCATTATTTGACGAACTCAAGACTGCGAAACTGGAAAACAAATCCTTAAGGAACCTAATCACATGTTTGGCAGAGAAAGATACGTTACCGAGAACTTTTTGGGATATGGATTGGTCTTTCTTTATAACGGTGGCTTACCACGCCGAGCGCAATAAGAAATCTTGTTTTAGGCTGATGTACCAGCTTCATGAGGAACTGGCCGATAAGTATGGTGACGATACCAAACTGAGAATATTCTTTGTTACCGAACCTTTCACCAACCGCAAGGGTTATCACAACCATTTTGCGCTGTACGTCGAAAACAAAAAATTGGAGCCGCAGGTATGCGAGGATATAAGGAAATTCTTTGAGTTTGACCGTGTGGACATTGCCGCTTACGATATGTACCGAGCTGGACTTTTCTATATGACCAAAGAAGGTTTAGAGGGTGAAGATTGGGATATACTAAACTAAGACTATGAGCAAGATAATCCTGACCGTTGACCAATTAAAGAAGATTTTGGAGCGACCCGATACCGAGGCGCACTATCCGATAACGATAAATCTAAAGAAAGTTTCAAAGGCTCAACTCGAAGAAATTGTTGAGCTACTAAAGAAGAAGGGTTAACCCTTCTTCTTTGTTTCCAGACCTTCCAGAAGTTCGGACGGCGTTACGCCGATAGCGGCGGCAATCCTTATCAAAGTTGTATATCGCATATCCTGTGTTCCACGAATATACTTTCGCAAATTCGTTGAATCCAAATTGGCATCATGCGCCACGTTCATCACTTTCAGATTTTTTTCCTTGATAAGATTTTTAATCCTTTCCCCCAGCTCCGCTATTTCATTTTTCGGTTGATTTTCCATGAAAGGAAGGTATATCAACCTCATCGAGTACAATATATCTTATTAAACAGGTTGTTTTTAACCTATTTATTTTATATCTTTGCTAAGAACCAAACCATTAGAGCGAAGTATGAAAGAATGGATTGTTGACCTCTATCCGAGAGGCGGCGGCTTCAAAACCGCAACCCGCGTATTTGCGGCGAACCAGTCGGCGGCACTTCTTACTGCCCGTAAAATGAACCCGAACCACAGGACGGGAAACGTCAGACCAGCACAATCCTAACCAGACATAAAGCAAATGAAACAAATCCTTACCCTCATGCTCTTAAGCGTGTCGATGACTGCGCTCATTTCTTGTTCACAAGATAATTCTGAAAATACCAATCCGCAACCTTCGGGAATTGTCGGGCCACAGTTCGACATGATGATTGTCCAGACACCAACCGCCGCCGAGATTGACCCAATGATTATAAATCCGACAACTGGTGTACCCGTAATCAATTATACCAACTCTGGCAACGGTACGCCAAACGATTTAACGGATGACGTATATTGGGAATTTCGGGAAATGAATACTCCAAATGGTTATATGCTTGTGCCGTGGTATGCCGTAATGGTTGATAATATGACCGTGTGCGTCAAGCTTCGCGATGTAACTGACACGCTGGGTATCGTCTTTTGGCAACATGAATGGCCTTATACTGTAAACCAGTACACCGTTGACCATCCAAAAGTCACCTACCAGATAAACACCTCAACTTATCTACCGCAAGACTATATTGTATTTGAGGTCGGGGAAAATGCCGCGTTGACCACATATAAGGTCATCCGAAACTTCCACGGCGGCGTGCTGAATACTAACGGCGGTATAAATCTCGAAGGAAGTACCTATACAGTTGTAGCAACAGGAAACGTAACACAATTATAATCCCTGACCAATGAACGCTAAACACATCCTTTACCTTGTCTTTCCCTTTGCTGCCGGCTTCATCGCCCAAAAGGTTATGAAAATCCCAGATACGTCTTATTGGTTTTATGTCTGGTTGCTCTGTCTGGCTTCTGTGTTCATCTTCGTTAAGATGATACTGCCATATCAAGAACAGAAATTCAACGCGATTAACCAGATAGACTATAAAGGAGCGTTGGACAGCAAAAACAGCGAGGAAAAGCCATACGCTTATATCGTGGGCTTGCACATGGTCGTCTTTGTCGGTATCATCATCTTATATTTCACCAACTAAAACCTCATAGAATGGATAAAATCCCAATGTGTCCGAATTGTGGAAATACCCACAGCGGCGACCGCGCCAAGCAGTGCGCTAAATGTAATAAGGTTACTTGCCAAAAATGTAGCTTCACGGGTTGCACGTGCGGCAGTACCAGTTACAAAAAACAAATGACAATCGGAAAATGACAGACGGGGCGAAAGCCTCGTTTTTTTTGACCATACATGACGGAAACCCGCGCCAATCCTGGATTTAACACTTTTTGTTAGGTTGTTAAATTCCAGGGTTTTATGTTTGCAAAGTGGTTTGTAATAAATCACAAACGCACGTTTGAGAATCATAATATAACACCTATACGCCATGAAAACCTATATAGCCTATTATCGAGTAAGCCGAAAAACACAAGGAATAAGCGGACTTGGTTTGTCCGCTCAAAAAACATCCGTGACCAAATACGTTTCGGCTCAAGAGGGAACTATACTAAAGGAGTACACCGAAGTTGAGACGGGAACGAACAAACGCGACCGTATTGAAATCCACCACGCAATCCAACAGGCAAAGAAAGAAAACGCGGTGCTGGTCATCGCCAAGCTTGACAGATTGGCACGTAACGTGAGTTTCGTGTCCTCGCTCATGGATGCGGGTATTGAGTTCGTCGCGGTCGATATGCCAACGGCCAACCACTTCACCATTCATATTTTCGCGGCGTTAGCCGAGCAAGAAGCAAAATTAATCAGTAATCGCACGAGACAAGCCCTCGCCGAATTGAAGAAGAAAGGCAAGAAGCTTGGAAGTCCCCAGAACCTGACTGCCGAGGCAAGAAGCAAAGGCGTATCAGTCATTAAGGAAAATGCAAAGAATAATGACCGCAACCGTCAGGCGCATTCTATTATATGTAGCTGTAAGGATAAGGGAATGACTTACCGCGAGATTGCCGACCACCTCAATGGATTGAACTTTAAGACACGATATGGGAGTGAGTTTTTGCCCGCAACGGTTCATCAACTATATAATAGACTGAATTTACAACAGGCGGCATAGTTTATTTAATCATTGTAAATTAAGTAATTGTACAAATAATTAGAATTTATATTGTGTTGTAAAGTAAATCTTTATTGAAAATATAACAATAATTCAAAATAAAGTGCTATATTTGCATTGTAGATTTGAAATTACAACACCATGAACGATACTGGAAGACATTGGAGCAGTAAGGCGTTAATCCTTTTCGGGTTATGGCTTTGGGAGCGTGGGGAATACGGCCATGCAATGCTTTGCATCCATGCGCCCAATTGGGGTCTGAAAATAGGTGAACAATTATCCATCAATTGGGAACACGTCATTGATGCCAAGACAGGGAAATCCCGTGAGGAATTGCGAATGGTCGGCGACAGAGACAACCGACCTATAAGAAACGTTGTAAAATCTAATATTGAAAAGGCTTTCAAGGTGTTGAGCATAAAGAATGTCAAGCAACCCCTGTATGTGAACTCCAAGACAGGGAAACCCCTTACCTCATCGACCCTTAACCGCGAACTGCAAAGGTTCAGCAAGCAGTTTCTGGCCGATATGAAAGAGCGAACGGGAATTGAGTTGCCGTTTAAGGAAATCAAGACCAACGCCTTTGAAATAGCTTGGGCTAAGGACATTACCCACGCGAATAATTACATCCCAGAAGTCTATCCCGTGCTTTCCCGTTACATGGGACATCGGACGGTTAAGGACACGCTGGCACTGTTGGAGGAAGAAGCTGGGGCGCAAACATTAAAGTTCAGTTTCGACCTTGTGAAAGATGATACGCCGCTTGCAAATGGTAACTTATTAGAAGACAAAGCCAAGCTATCCAATTTTGTAGAGAGGAATCTCTATATGGGTATCGAGGAATAATCTAAACCATTAAAAATCAGATTGACAATTTTCGGAAACACCCGAAGCGGGAAACTTATGCCCAAAAATGAACGTTGAACCAATAAATGAATGCCTATGAAAACCTTAGACCAGCTTTTTCAATCATTTGAGACGGGAATCCGAAGCTCCAAAGCCAGCAAGCCGAAAGAATATCTTAATGGTCTCGGATTAGATTACAACACCCAACGCATCGGCTTCATTTCTGGTCAGTTCCATCACCGCGCCACACCACAAATCAAAGACCATTACGAAAGCTTGGGACTCCTGACCAAAAGTACCGCCGCCGTTCGTGACAATAGCATGGCCGCCTACACCGCCTTTGGCCGTTACGGAATTGTGTTTCCGCTTATGAATGAAAGCAGTCAAGTGGTCAATCTGTTTGCCATCCGCTTTGAAATGGCCACGCCAAGAGAGGAATATCTCAATGATAAAGGAATTTATCCAAGCCATCCACCGCCGACCACTAAGCGGCTCTATATCGCCCCCTCCATAGTCGATGCGGCCAGTCTCATCCAGTCCAAGAGCCTTGAGAACAAAGACGCGGTAATGGCTTTGCACAAGGGCAAGCTCTTGGAACAACACCAAACCGCCATCCAGTCTCTTACCGAACTCTCCGAAATCATCATCCTAAAACCGTAAAACCATGCAAGAAATAATTACACAGTTAGAGCAAGTCCGCCCAAATGTGCCGATTGCCACCGTCCAGCTACCAGATGGCCACACGCTTAATGACATGTGGGTAAACTACGGGCGCGAGGCCATCGCGGAATTACTCGGCGAGGCACAATTACCGACCGAAAAAATTGTCGGCTTGGAAGTGGTCAATGATTTTAAGATTAGCTACAAGGGCAAGGCAGCGCAGTATTTTGTTATGGGAAATATCCCGACAGATATGGCCAGTATGCGCATCGCGCTCCATGTGGTCGAGTACCAGACCCAGCGTAAACATCGTACTAAGGTTGACCTTTACGATTTTATCAGTATCCAAAACCAATGCAGAGAACTCTCGGATAAGTTCGGATTCGAGTACAACCTTTTGGATGCTGACATGACGACCTTGACCGAACTTTTAGAAGAATACAGGGAACAGGTATTTTTTGAGGAAAGCAATGCCATCACTCAGAAATATTCTGAGAAGGAACTGACCCCGAAAGCGGGTGAAAAGGCGGTAGAATTCCTTACCAGCCCTGACCTTATCCAGAACATCGATACACTTTTGGAACAGAGCGGGATTGTCGGGGAGCAGACCAACAGGAAACTATTGTTTCTAATCGCTTCCAGCTACAAGATGCCCAACCCGCTTCACGCAATGGTTCAGGCCAGTAGCGCATCGGGAAAATCCCACCTCATTAATTCAATTGGTGAATGCATCCCTCAGGAAGACCTTTTCGACACGACGAGTTTTACCAGTAAATCCCTTTATTATTTCAGCGACAAGGAACTGCATCAAAAACTCATGGTCATTCAGGATTACGATGGGTTGGATGAGGATGCTCAAATGGCCTTCCGTGAAATTCAAAGCTACAAGAAACTCAAACGTTCCACCGTCACAAAGGACAGGATGGGTAACGCCAAATCAGTCAAGAAGGAAATCCACGCCCACTTTTCAAGCCTTGTAGCCACGACAGATTTAGAAGTGTATCTTGATAATGCAACGCGCTCAATTATGCTGGGCGTTGATGAGAGTGAAGCGCAAACCCTTCGCATCATTAAACGCCAGAACCAGAAACGCGCGGGGATTGTGAACGCGGCGGATGAACAGGCAGCCAAACAACTCCTTCGGAATTGTATGCGTGTCTTGAAGCCGCACACGGTCGTCAATCACTTTGCTGACAAGCTGACCTTGCCCATTGAAGCCAAAAGCCTTAGAAGGCTAAATGAGCAGTTCCAGGACTTTATCTGTCAGATAACGCTCCTTCACCAGTTCCAACGCAAGAAAGACGAACAGGGACGGCTTATTACATCCAAAGACGATATTAGGACAGCGGTTGAAGTCTTTTTCTCATCCATCATTATTAAAGTCGATGAACTTGATGCCTCAACTCGCCAGTTCTTTGACAGATTGAAGGCTTACATAAAAAGACAGGATTCAGGAACAACCTACAAATTTAACCAGCGTGAAGTGCGTCAGGATATGAGACTGGCAAAGACGACGGTCTTCAAGTTTTTTAACCTGTTGCAACAGCTTGAATACATCCAAGCCGTCGAAGGGTCGGTAAACAAGGGTTTTAAATATGTAATCAGCCATTGGGACAATCTGGATAAGACTCAGACCCGCATCAAAGCAGACCTGAGCAGACAGTTGGGGGAACTGTAGGGAACGCAAAAGCGAACACGTCAGCCCAACAAAACCCAAGCATATAACGCTGGCGTTCGCCGATTCCAGAAAAGAGTATAAGAGAAACTTTCTAAATGATGTCCAAACCCATGAGAAAACAGATACAGAACCCAGATTTTGAAAGACACTTTGCCAGCTATGACCTTTTCATCAAGGGAAAGGCATTCAAGGGAAAAACCTACCAGACACCAGTTGTCGAGTTCCTAATCTGGTTGGAGCGCATCGGGATAAGCCAGATAAATGATGTCACCAGCATGGATTTAAGAAAATACCTTGACTACCTTACCGAGAGGCCAAACCAGAAAAGGGCGGGAATACTTTCGGGAAGCACCGTTAAGATGCACCTCTTGGCTTTGTCAATGTTCCTTGACCATTTACTCACTTCAAGGGAAATTCAGAAGGGCTTTACTATTCCGAGGTTTAAAGCCGATGACCAAAAACCCCGAAATGTGTTGACCGTCGATGAGATTAAACTATTATACCAGTCAGCTGAAAACCTATTGGAGCAAGCCCTTTTGTCGATTGGCTACGGTTGCGGCCTTCGACGTTCGGAAATGCAAGACCTAAACCTTTCCGATGTACAGCTAAACAGCGGGATTTTGATAGTACGAAGCGGCAAGGGAAGCAAACGCCGCGAAGTTCCTATGAGCGATACGGTACTGCAAATGGTTCATCGTTATGTATGGGAGTATCGAACCCAATTTCTGGGAAAGACCGCAGAAGCGGCTTTTTTCCTCAACCAGAAAGGAAAACGAATGAGAGGCGAATACCTCAACACCACGCTCAAGAAAATCATTGACAGAAGCCAGAGCCAGAATATTATCGATAAGGAAATTACCCTGCATTGTCTTCGCCATTCAATTGCCCATCATTTGATGGAGAACAATGCAGGGATAGATTTCATAAAGGATTTTCTCGGACACTCATTCATCAATACCGCCCACCTTTACGCTAAGAAGAACAAGACCAGAACCAAAACTATGCAACTATTAAATTACCAGTAATGAAAAAGACTGTGACCATAGGGGAATATCTTTACCAAGAAATGGCCAAAGCATCGGCGGCCAACTACCTCCATACTATTAACCACTTCCTAAAAATACACCCCAAGGCGAAGCGATATAAGTACTTGGATTTAGTCAACTATCTGGCCGACGTTAGACAGCGTTATCCGAATACCCAAACCAGCATCCGCATCCTTTCGGCTATCAAAAGATATTACGAGTACCTTGAATCGACAGGACAGAGGAATGACAATCCTTGCCAGACATTGACGGTAAAAGTTGGCAGTAATCACAGCATCCAGTTCCAAGACCTCTTTACCTCGTCCGAGCTTGAAATGTTGATGAGCCGCGAGAACCGTTACAGAGATTTGCTTGACCGCAATAAGGTACTCATATCGCTTATCATTTATCAGGGATTGACCAGCGATGAGTTGATACGATTGGATGTGGGTAACATCAACTTGGATGCTGGGACAGTTAGAGTAAAAGGCTCAAGCAAACTTCTGGGAAGAACACTTCAACTTAAACCTCAACAAATCCTTTTGCTTGACCGCTACATTCACCACACCCGAGGCCAAATGATGAAGCGTAAGGCCAATAAGACTTCCAAGCTCATCCTAAACAAATTGGGAGAACCGATTACAGTTGAAGGGATTTTTGCTGTCATCGAACCGCTGGCCGCATTATTTCCAGATAGGAAACTAAATCCCAGAACTATCCGCATGAGCGTTATTTCCAATTGGATGAACGAGAGGAAACTGCCTTTAGAAACGGTTCAAGATTTAGCTGGTCATAGGTGGCCAAGCAGTACGGAAAAATACCGCAGACCAAATGATAATGAACGGCGCAAGCTAATCAATCAATATTTTCCAATAGGTTGATAGCGAACGATTAATTAAATGTAAATTTGAAAAAAATGAAACTATTATGGAGAAAAAAGTTATTCGCGACGAAGACGGAAAAGGTGTAACATTCGCTTTTTACTCAACGGATTTTGAATTTATCAACCCAATAGATTACTATGCTAATCATGAAATTGAAAAAGTTGCGACTATTGAGAAACAATTACTTTTTATGAAAAATTCGGTTCTCGCTTCACAACTTGATGATGACTTTTTTTCAAAACGAGCGGTAGACAGATGGAATGAAAAATACAAGGAGATTATAGCTACAGACATCCCAGAGAATTTTATCAAATTATTAGGGTCAGCTTCTAAAAAAGACCAAGTTGGTTTAATGAAAGGGCAGAGTATTAATCCTGACCAATTTATTGCTTTTATTTTTAAGGCATGGGAAATGGGATATAGTTTCAGTCAATATACCTCTGAACATCATCACAAAGGACTAAATAAGAAAGAACTCCCAAAACTAATCCATGTTAATGACGACGGTACAGTTAAGAAAGTAGGTGAAACCACATTAACCGATGGACAATTAAGGCAAGTTATCGAGCAGAGAAAGGTTATTGTTGCTAAATTCTTTGACAACGGTAACGAATGGCATTGCTTGTTTTTAACGTTTAATAGTATAGCTGGAAAGGAAAGCTGGAAAGGCGGTCAGGCACATCTTCACTATATATCGGATAAGTACGGAATCTCAAGGGAGGAAGCCGTAAATAGATTTAAAAGCGGAGACTATCCAAGTACTTCCGTCCATATTGACTTATTGGATTACGGGAATCAAACAATTTAAATCCAATCAACTTTTAAATGCAATGAACCCATCGTAATCCGATGGGTTTTTACGTTAGGATTATTCCCAATTAACAATTACATTCGTTGCTCAAACAAACACGTTCTTTACATAAAAAAATGAGGTTTACTGCGCCATAAAGAGAAGTTTTCAGGGCGTATAAGTATAAATACAATGGACAAGAGTGGCAAGACGAGCTTGGACTTAATTGGTATACTTATCGACATCGAAATTATGACCCTGCAATTGGTAGGTTTATGGGGGTCGACCCTATTTCCGAAGACTACATGTCGATAAGCACTTATCAATTCGCACATAATAATCCTGTTTGGAAAATTGAGATTGAAGGATTGGAAGGTCAGCCATCAAACGATAAAAAAGATGTAATCAACGATGAGCCTATCAAATATGCAACTTTAACCATGCCTGAACCGCAAGTTCAAGGCGGATATGTAGGTCAAAGTTTAGATATTGTAGTAACCGCTGGAGTCAAATGGCTTTGCGAACAATTTACTGGGTCAGATGTTTCAACCGAAACAGCTGAAGATATACAATTTTATGTAGCTTTAGCTGGTGTTGTCTTAACCAAAGGTCGTAATATTGGTGCTGATAGCGAGTTACTTGAGCAAGGCGGTAAGCAAGAAGCAAAAGCCCTTGAAAAAAGTGTACCTAATCCCAACGGTAAGAATGGAGGAAAAGCCCATCAAAATACTATTGATGCTCAAGAGGCTCAATTAAAGCAAGATGGTTTTACGGAAGTCCAAAGGGAAGTGATGGTAAAAACTCCTGAAGGCTCAAAGTCTAAAAGATTTGTTGACTTGCAAGGGAAAAATCCAAAAACAGGTGAAGTAAAACAAGTTCAAGTAGGTAAGCAAAATAAAAATGGCACACCAGTGTCAAGAGAAAGAAAAGCAATGGATGATATTGAAAAAGCTACAGGCACTCGTCCAGAATTTGTACCATACAATTAAAATTTATGAAATCTAAGCAATTAAACTTTTTTATTGTGCCAAAAGATTATGAAACGATAAATAATTTTTTAACGACCAATGGTGTGATTGTTTACTGTGACAAATCATTAAATGATGAAAACTACAATCCCTTATGTATCACGAATACGGACGATATTCATCAATTTTTTCTTTCAAAGGAAGAATTTTCAGATGAAATTTCTATCAAAATACTTGACAACGGTTTGAGATACTTTTACATTACGTCAAGTAATTTGTTAGAGTTTAATGTTGGAGGCTTTTACCCCTACGATGAGAAAACCTTGAATCGTGGCAGGCTTTATTTTATTCAAGGCTTTTATGATGATGACAAATTTGTAATGAAGTCAGATGTGTTCAACGATTGGGCTGAAAGCTTTATAAAAATATTTAAAAAGACCTTTTTGGTGAGATACTCTAAAGAAAAAGACTTTTGGTATTCTAAGAACGCCATTGATTGGATTGAATCGAAAGATGCGAAGCTTATTGATGGCGGGCAACAATGGAAGGCTAGCAATTAGCAACTCTGTAGATTCCAAAATCGTAGAATAGAAAAGCCGCACCTAACCGTGTGGTTTTTTATTTTAAAGATTTCCAAAGCCAGCGCAGTCCGATTCCGACCAGCAGAAGAATCCCTAATGCAAGTTCCAACACCGCACCAATAAGATAAAAAACCACACCGCTAGACGGTACTGGTGCTGGAGCAGCGGTAATGTATCAGATGTGTGGTATTTAAAATAAAATCAAACAAAAGCCAGACATTCACTATAAAAATTTTATTTTTAGTAACTAAAAGAGCGGTGCAGACACCCGCTCTTTTTATTTTTTAGATCCTTAAATCAACGAAAAATGCGCTTAGTCAATACCTCATGTATCAAAAGTGTGGGCGGCCAAATGGAGTGTAGGACATGTAGCGGGAAACTTATTCGTCACGGATTTTCATCTGCTGGTAAAGTGCGGTATAAATGCAAATATTGCAATAAGACACAGCAGGAGTTTTATTCTTATATGGCATATTGTACTGATACAAATCAACATATTAAACAACTTATAAAAGAAGGTGTAGGAATTAGGAGCATTTCCAGAATATTAAAATTCTCTACGACTACATTACTAAAAAGAATTGTAAGCATCGCAAATGCTATCCAAAGGCCAATAATCAGTAAAGGCAAAGAGTATGAAGTAGATGAAATGCGGACTTTTCTTCGAAGAAAAAGCAAACTCATCTGGATAGCCTATGCACTCGAGCGTAAAACAAAAGATGTTGTAAGCTTTTCGGTGGGCAAACGAACAAATAAGACTTTGTATCCGTTAATCAGGACTTTAGAATTATCTAACCCCAAAGTAATATATACTGATGGATTACGAAATTATAAATGTCTCGTTCCGGCTGAATTACATAAGGTAAAGCAATTTGGAACCAATCATATCGAAAGAAAGAATCTGTCTTTGCGTACACACCTGAAAAGGCTCAACCGAAAAACAATTTGTTTTTCAAGAAGCCTGGTAGTTTTGAAAGCAGTTTTAATGATTTATTTTTGGGGCTAACATTTATTGGAAGTAAAAAGCCGCTGTCCCCAGCGGCTTTCGGCTTAAAAAAACACTATATGGCAGATAATGCTTTAGTCGTTTAACATAATCCCCGTCACCACAGACATGATCACCGCATTCGCCATGCTGTCCTCGCTTCCTTCAGTGGGTGCAACGATATTACCCCACGAAATTTCCCAGTCACGGTCACGTGGCCTTTTTTTCTTTTTTGCGAAATAAATCGCGTGGCGGGAGACAGAGGTTGTCGTCAGGATGATCCTTTTGTCATTTGGGAGAAGTGTAGCGTCATTGATGATGCTGTCTTCATATCCCACAATGTATTTATGTATCACTTCGTACTCCGCAAGCGATGCGCGGAACGCCATCAGGGAATCAATAAAAGTTGCGAGGCCAAACCTTGCCTTCGGCGACAGTGAGGAATTTGAAATGATGTCAAGCGCGCTTTGTTCCTCATCAGCCAAAATGTATTCAATTTGCTTTACTGTTGGCGAAACATATCCTGTAGGTTTTAGGTCCAGGAAGTCAGAATTTAAATTGGCCAGCGCTTCAACCTCGCTGAGGACAGTAACAACATCACCCACAGGGACGTCTTTCGCCAGCCATGCTTCAGTGAGCGTGTTGTTCAGGTCGCCTGCAATATCATATTCATTTGCGGGGTTTTCAGGATACTCGCCTGTGAGTTTATTTGACGAGGAAATATTTTGCACATTGTCATTTTCCGGACCGTCAGGGCTGCAGGAAATAAAGGTGGTTAAGACCAACATAAGGGATATTTTTTTCATTGTTTAATCTTTAGGATTACTGATAAATTGTTGTTTAAATCAGTTCATTTCTCCCGGGACGATTTGAACATTGGTTATTAATTTGCTTGTGAATTCGGGAGCAAAACTATGCCCTGTTGGAGGCCCAAAAAAGCCGATAGGTCTGCAATTCGGGAATTGTAATAGTGCATTTCCAGAATTGCACAGTTGCGGTTACCGGTGGAAACTCTTTACAGATAAGCGGTTAGCGAATAATTTGTTGGCACTGGCTTTTGGGGTGCCTTTCGGTTGTATTTTTCTGATTATTTTTGTCGCATGGTCAGAAAAAGTCAGTACGGCTGGAAATATATTCCTGTAATCAAGGCATCATTCGTATTGCTGTATCTATTAATTAGCGCCTCCGCTGAAGCAGGCCCGAACCCCGACAGCCTTGCGGGTAAGAGCTACCAATATCTTATTGAAAGGCTCAATTCCAAACAAGCGGAAAAGGTATCGCTGGTGTATAGCCAATCTTATCTAGAAAAAGCAAAAAAGGAAAAGAACTGGCCTGAAGTGGCGAATGCGTATAAAAGCTTCATCCACAATGCCAGGAAGGAATTGCGGCTGCGGTATGCCGACAGCATGGTGCATGCGGCTTCAAAATCAAGGAACGATTCTGTCATCGGTTCTGCGCACCTGACCCGTGGCATCGTGTATTATAACCTGAAACAGCACGCCCGCGCACTCGACAATTACCTTTTGGCCGACAGGCATATTTCGCGTATAGGAGACTTATACCTGGAGCATAAGGTGAAGTTCAACATTGCGCAGATCAAATATTATCTTGGGTTTTATAACGAGGCATACTCCCTTTTTAAAGCCTGTAGCAAATATTATAAGGAAGAGGAGGAGGAACTCCCATACCTGAGTTCGCTCCATTCACTTGGACTATGCCTGAACAGGCTGGGTAATTTTGAAAAATGCAGTGCGGTTAATAAGCTCGGCCTTGAGGAGGCAGCCCGGCTGCGCCAGCCTGAAGTTATTGCCCACTTTCTCCATTCGGAAGGGGTGAACCAATATTTCACGAAAGCATACAGTGAGTCGATTAACAAGCTCTTAAGATCTTTCCCTGAGATCCGGGAATCAGGTGATTTTGCCAACGAGGCCGTTGCCAACTTCTATCTGGGAAAAGATTATTGGGCGTTGGGGCGCCGGGACGAGGCAGTGGCGTATTTCCTCAAAGTGGACAAGATTTACCTAACGCACCAATACATCCGGCCGGACCTGCGTGAGAACTATGAACTGCTCATCAGCTATTACGCTGCCAGGCAGGATCTAGAGAAGCAGCTTTTTTATATCAACCGCCTGCTGGAAGCCGACAAGCTGCTGAACGAAAATTACAAGTATCTTTCAGACAGGATACATAAAGAGTATGACACCAGGGAGCTTCTTAATGAGAAGCTGGAAATAGAAAAATCGCTGGCGTCAACGAAACTTGCCTATATCCTTAGCATCAGCATCCTTTTGCCGGTGATTGCCGCATTGGTTTACTGGAATATCCGGACAAAGAAACGCAACAGGAAAAAATATGAGGAACTGCGTGACAGGAAAAAGGAGGAACCCAACCCGAAACAGCGAAAGGCAGAAGATGGCACTTTGGACATCAATCCCGAGGTCGTAGCGTCTGTCCTAAAGCAGCTCGACAAATTCGAGAAGAACGAAAAGTTTTTAAAGCCCGACCTTACCCAGGCGAAACTCGCCAACATGTTCGGCTCAAACACCAAATATGTTTCGATGATCATCTGGCATTACAGGAACAAGAAAAGTACAGATTATGTCAACGACCTCCGGATCGATTATATTATCGAGCGGCTCAAAACCGACAGCAGGCTCAGGAATTACACTAACAAGGCCTTGGCTGAGGAAGCCGGCTTCAGTACGACGCAGCACTTTACGCGGGCTTTTGCTGCAAAGGAAGATATTTCGCCGTCGTATTTTATTGACCAGCTTAAAAAGGAGCAGGGCCTGAAAAATGAAAATACCCCACAAATGTAAATGGCGGACAAGATGTGCAATTGTGATTAATGGTAAATTGTAGTCCCATTGCCCGTGAAAAAACAGGATGTACGGCGTTACTTCTTCCGTCTCTGTCATTATAACTGGAAAGCTGCTTATATTGCTTTTATGCTTTATTTAATTTTTATCGAATAGGTGCTCAGGGATTGCTCAACTACTTCGGGGTTGGAAGTACTCATCCTAAAATTCGTATCGGTGATTTCATTTGAAAATTCCATATTACCGAACATTTCACGGTTCAGTGCCCTGATATTGTCGACCGCATTATGGATGTTCCGTGAACTTCTTTCTATAATCTCCAATACATCCGACTGGCTTAGGTCCTGGTTAGGATTGAAGAAGATTTCTATCAATGAATCGTAATTGGATTCTGTAATATAGTGTCCTAACGTCAGCTTTTCCTTGGCGTATGTGATCATGAATGTACCCTGTGGCACAGTTAAAACCTTACTGTCTTTCATAATTCATAATTATACTGCAAAGATAACTATCCATAACTGAATCCTGTCTAATATTCTTTCAAGGAGGATGGCTGGTGGTTCATTGCAGTGGTACTTACAGTTTTTCAAGCCATTGTGAAATAGTCGCTAATAAATCTCCAAATGGTGGCTGCCCATTATAATACAGCGCAGCAGTCATTTTGTATCTTTCTACAAATCGCTCCCTAAGTTTTGGGTCACTTAAGAGGAAGGCTTGGTTTTCTGCAATGGGTACCACATAATCTTTTGCAGGAAATCGTGCTACTTTGTGTGTCTTATATCCTTCGGACCCGATAAATTGCTTCACCATAGGGTGGCCGAGCAGGCTATATACATCATAATACTGGCGCATCAGGTTTTGTTTTTCCTCGCCGCTTTCCTGTTCCTGGCGGAATTTAGTTGCGATGGTCTGGAGCTTTTCGACAAAAGTATAACCGGGATGATAGCATGCTATATCCGTTGCCCGATTGTTTATAACCGGAACTCCCTGTTGAATAGCTTTGTCATAAGCCCAGGAGGAAATGTTCAGGGCGTTATTTGGGGTGACCGTATCAAAGCCAACCTCGAGCAGGATTCCTTCCTTTACACCCGTAATGGTGGGGGTAGTGGCATTATAATACAGCCTGATACCACCGCTGTTATAAGTTTTGGGGCTGTCGAATGCCTGGTCTCTTTTGACATCAATGATACCATCGATGCTTATTTCCTTCGCCAACAGGTCGTAAAAATCTGCTTTCGCCTGAATGTTCTTTGGATTGCTGTTTTTGGGATTCGGATTTATTTCCAATGCAGGAGGCGGACTAATGTGTAAATCAATGTCTTCCGAAAAACGATGGATGATGCCGTATCCTTTTGATAACGAGGTGCCACCTTTTAATTCAAATTGGTAGCCCTGTTTTTCAGGCCGTACAATGACTGCATGATCCAGTAATCCTTTTCAACCAGGCCGGGGTCAATGGATAATTCGGCACCGACGATGCGCAAAAGTTCAGGAAAGTCCTTATGCTTGTGCAGGTAATCAGGCATAGTTTAGCGCCACGACCGGTTCGAACAGTTTTTTTGTTTTGGCATTGCCATATTCAGCTATCGAGGCAAGCAGTTTCTTTTTATCCATCCCGGTGGCTTTGGATTTTACTTTTTCCAGCACCATTTTCGGATTCTCTGCCAATTGGTCGAGATTGTTAACCAAATCGACCAGTAAAAATTCGGGAGTGGCCTTGCGCGGGAAGTGGGGCTTTACACGGAAAGAAAAAGTCATTCCGCCGAGTGTGAAATCGCCATGGCGCTTGTGGTTGTATACAGTTTTCTTATTATAGAGCTGTGTGGTTCCCACGCCAAGCGCATTGTAAACATTCGGGGAAGTTACCAGGAAACGGTTGTCCTTCAGGAACCCCCGAACCAATACTTTTTCTGTAGGGGGTGTTTTCCCGAAAACTGATTTTTCCGGATAATGATATAAGCCCTGAGAAAGTTTCTGAAGGGTCCCATCCTTAAGCAATGCGTCAACATGACGGTCTACCGATTGTGACCACATTGCCAAATCAGCCCGGCGGTAAACCTGCCCACGTTTCAAATGCTTTTTTAATTGCTGCAACTTATCCATGGTGCGAAGTTAGGAAATAAGAATTAAATGCATGCATATTTATTGAAAATTCATGCAAAGTGTAGTTATAATATTTGCAATCGCACTATCAGGTTAATGCAAAATCACTAATTAATCTATTGGGATACATCGCTATTTTCGCAAGACTTGCGGACAGAAGTTTTGGATATAACTATACACAACTGAAATAGTTATCTAACATATAAAAATCGGTTTTTTTTCAAAAGAAGGGTCATAGGTTCGATTCCTAACAGACCAAATTTCCTTACCCGGTAAGGCTTTCTTATGACACACAAAAATCTCTTGTGTCAGAAAAATTAAAAAGAGCTTTTTTTTAAAAGGGAAAATAAACGCGTCTCATTTTTGGCGAATGTGACTATCCCTAAAATTAAACCAGCAAGTCCTATAATATTTTCCCAAATCATATTTCAAATATAATAAAATACTCCTTCATCGGGTTTAGTATTGCAATCAATATTAAATATTACACAAATGGAAAATGCAGATCAACTGGAAGAAATCAAAAAAGAACTCGCGGCTGTTAAAAAGAATTCAACGATTACAAAGTACTTATCCAATGTAAAGTATTGCCCGATGCAGAAACTTATAAATACGTGGTAAAGGATGTAAAAAATGATTTGGCAAACGTTCAGTACATGAATGACTCACTACTCAATTTCATCGCTGAAAATGGATTAGGGGAGAAATACTATAATCAATTTGTGGCAGAGGATTATCCATATGACATGCTTGATTTTACTGATAAAAATGAAGTTGTGTATTCAAACTTTGAAAAAGGTCAATTGAAGGGTAAGATAAAGTATTGGATCAGTAAAATTGAAAATCAAAATTAAAACAGGAAGGCGCGGATTTTTAATCCGTGCCCAATACAGGAATATTAATCTTCATATCTTAGCAATATGATTAATTCGCTAATAGCTATAATATTATTCCTCTTCTGCTTCCTCAGCTTCTTCAAAGAAGTCTAAAAAGAAAAGAAAAGCGATGCAGCATTTCAGGGACTAGACCGACAAAACGACGAACCCATAATGAATGACATAGAACGTTTTGTAAAAGAAAGGACAAAATGAACATCCCACATTCGCACGACCTCCCAACCCCCAAACTCGCCGCAGCCTTCTCCAACACCTCCGCCACCTACAAATTCTACTGGCTAATATCCATTATAGAAGAAGTAGAGCAGGGAAGTGCCACCATCCAAAAACAGCACCTCTTTGCCCGAATAATCGCAAACGCCTGGTACACCGTAAACTATTTTCACGTTTCTTTTGGCAAACAGGACCTGATACAAAGCGCGGTACAGTCCATCCGGCAAAATGAAAACCTTACGGTCGACATCCGTAAATCCGCGCTTTCGGAAATTTTTGGCGCACCTGACGATGTAAAGCTTCGTTCATCAATGACGCTGTTTTCCAGGGTAAAGAATCCCCATCCGGTGTTTTCGCAAATTCTCGAAAAATATTTTCAGGGAGCTGAAGACGGATTTACGCTCGAGCTTTTAGAGCAGCACCAAGCCTAAATTTCAGTTCTCCAACAGCTTTGGTTTACTGCGCTAAGCCGGAAACCCAATAAGGCTTGGTTCATACCGCGGATATGCAAAATCTAAAGGATGGTTCTTATGGTCCAGCCACGCAGGTTCATCGCCGCTACGCAGCATGATAGGCATCTTTCATCCCCGACGTCGGCTTTTCGGTTGTGCACATATTTCATTGTCGGGTCAGGCGTGGTGGTTACAATGCTGAAAGTGTCCCATTGTTTCCCCGATTTGTCTGCCCAGGAATGGTGTATCCCTGCCAGCGCGAATATTTCTGCTTCCTGCGAATAGATATTGTATTTTGTTTTTTTCTTTCCTGCAGCATCTTCCCAATGCCAATCCACATAGTTTGATACAAGGACGCAACAGCGATTGTTGATACAACTGGCAAACGAAGGTTTGTCCTCCAAAGTTTCTACCCTTGCATTTAAGGTGTGTTTGCGGAAATCTGCGTGCTTCCCTTCAGGCAGCAAGCCCCACGAATAATCGGTTACAAGAACCCCCGGCTTTTTATCCAATAGGATGGGTATTCGTGGATGCCCGAAACCATTTATGGTAATATTAGAATCGGGCCAGTCGTATGGTTCATAAGGAATGTCATTGACAATGCTATACATTTCAAGGACTTCGGTATTGGTATATTTAATTTCGGTGTAGTAGCACATGTTTATATATATTGTAACTGAAAGGTAAGTGAAAATGTAAAGACACGAAATAAATTATACTATTTTTATATGGCATAAGGTGTCGCGGATTTACAGTCCGTGCGAAATACCAACCTAAAAATCTTAATGTTATGGTCAATCTTCTATTTGCAATATTAATTTTTCTTGTATGCTTTCTCGGCTTCATGAAAGAAGTAAAAAAGGAAAAGAAAGAAAAAGAGGCATTTGATGAATTAGATCGTGAGAGCGACATGCGGATAATGGAGGATATCGAGCGGTTTATAAAAGAGAGATCAAAATGAACATCCCACATTCTTACAACCTCCCAACCCCTAAACTCGCAGCCGCCTTCTCCAACACCTCCGCTACCTATAAATTCTATTGGCTCATATCCATTATAGAATCAGTAGAGCAGGGAAGTACCACGATTCCGAAGCAGCACCTCTTTGCGCGCATGATCGCCAACGCCTGGTACACCGTAAACTACTTTCATGTATCTTTTGGCAAGCAGGACCTGATCCAAAGCGCGGTGCAGTCCATCCTCCAAATTGAAAACCTTACGGTCGATATCCGTAAATCCGCTCTTTTCGAAATACTTGAAAACTCAGGCAACAGCCAAGCAAAGAAAACCTTATGGCACTTCAATAAAAATGTACCGCACTGGTTCCTGTCACCCTGGTTCCCAAAAGCCGCAGGGGAGAGTGACGGCGATTACAAAAAGCGAATCTATAAATCCTCACAGGTTTTTGAAAACGATTCCCTTTATGCCCTTCACGAAGAATCCATCACAATAAATCCGGCATGGATTCCATACCTTCAATCAAATGCCAAAATCCTCAAAGACTTTTGCTATTGGAATCTTGCCTTATTCCTTCAGGTCCGCAACCCAATTGTGCCCGACATCATAGGAAAGCTCATCAAGCCGGCACTCCGGGGCACGCTGACCAACCAGCGCAATTATTGGAATATAGTCTTTAAAGAATTGGGAACCATCGACTGCATTTTTACAGACAATAAGCTATCCGTCCAAAAATATGCATTGGATCATTTCATCCCGCATGGTTTTGTATCACACGACCTGATTTGGAATCTCATCCCAATTGACACAAGCTTCAACTCGAAAAAGAGCGACAGCCTGCCGTCTATGAATAAGCACTTTGACAAGTTCTTTAATTTGCAAAAGACGGCTTATGAGATTGTCAGCAATCAGCAGCCTAAAAATAAATTATTGGAGGAGTATTTGACGGTGTTTCCAACGCTGGAAAACGCGGGTCATTTTGAATATGGAAGGTTTAAAGAGAACATTCAGCCATTGGTGGTAATTGCGGGGAATAATGGATTTGCTTATTTTTAATTGCGTTACTTGCCTTCCCAAATAATGCTCAAAGCCATATGTTTATGAGTAATACAATGCTCCCTAAATTTTCTGTGAATATTATCATCATTTACATAATTAAACCAATCTATTGGCCAAATATCCTCTGTATCGACTGGCAGCCTTTCTTTATAAAAATATTCTCCCATTACAGAATCTTTAGGAACATTTTCACTGTATAATAAATATTTAAATGGAAAGTCGTCACTATTCCATTTCCATTTTATTTTTCCACTTACTCCAAAGACGATCATAAGCGGGTGATTTCCAATATCGGCAAATCGAATAGCTGTAGCTGTAATACTGGTTTGAAAATGTTCCGACAAAGATTTTATAATGGAAAATTCAAATTTCTTCTTTTGAATAAATTTTTTAAAACGTTCCTCCGGCATTAAAAGACAAGAAGCAAAATAGTCCGCTTCTCTTTCTATTCGATTATGTGTATTTTCGTTATTCCTTGATGGGTGAGGAGATAAAAGGCCTTGTTTTAATCCAATCCTGTGACTGTCTATAAAGTAATGCCCAAGTTCATGCGCAATGGTAAAGCGTACCCTTGCAGTACCTGGGTTATTCCCTCTGAAGGTATTTACATGGATAAAAAATTGTGAGTCATCATATATGGTCATCCCATCAAAAATATCGCCGTAAGAATCATAAAATAGATTTAAATCCTCTTGCTCTATGATTACATCTAAAGGCGTGACTATCTCCTGAAATTCCAATGCTATTGATTCCGCCAAATGTTTTATGGCCGAATTTGAACTATTCTTGATCATCGGACTTTTTTCGATGTTTGCCATACATCATGTCGATAATATTCTGCGGTAATTGGCTGCCTTTTCTTGCAACCATTTTTAAATCCTCAATTTCTTTTACATCCTCATTACCAAATAGCTGTATAACTGGTTGTTTTTGTAATTGATTGTTTATAATTGAAGCCACATTAATAGATATATTTTTTAATTTGAAATCAAAATCTTCGTAAAGCTTTTCAAATAAATCCAATTGTTTCTCATTAATTGGATATATAAAACCGGTCGCGCCGAGATAATGATCTAATATTTCTAAATTTATGTGATGTTTTTTATTATCTGCCATTTCTTTGTTTTATGTAATTTTCTACATGAAGATTAGCATCCCTTTTATATAATCTGATGGTTCCTTGTGTTAATTCCAAGGTGTCCTGAAGTTTTTTGCTTATGGTTCTGGGAATATTTTTACCAGGTACTTCATATGCTTTGTAAGTCAGGAATATGATTTTATGTTTTTCACTTAAACCAAGAAAAGCACTTTCTAAAACTTCCAATTTCATTTTAAGGCTCTTTTTATCCTCTATATCATCGCTATCGCAAGTTTTGTCAACCAAATCATCTAAATCGGTTATGATTGATAAATCTTCGTCTATTGATGCTTCTGCACAGCTATTTTCTTTACCATATTTCACTAATTGCGTATACATTATTGGGTATAGCCACAATAAAATTGCCTTTTCAACAATCTTACTTCTTGCTTTTTTTAAAGTAAAACTTGGATATTTCCATACTCGGGCAAATGCGCAATGAGCAATTTCCAAAGCAACAACTTCACTATAGCTGAATTTTGTACAATATATCTCCGCTTTTTGGATTACCTTCTTTTCAAACCGCCGACAAAATTCATAAAAAGCACTTTCAGCTTCATCCGGATATTCGGTTTTAAAAGAAATATATTCCAGCAATTCAGAACTGCATATATTTTCAAAATCTATTTTCTCACTGGAGTTAGTTTTCATCTATATACCTAAAAGCGTTAGTAACGGATTTAGTATATGAGTGGAGGCAATGCTCATATACAGTTTCAAATATATGATTTGCTTCTGAAAATCAATTACTAATTTAATAATTAATGCTTTATGGCTACACCCCCCCCAAAAGACGGAAGTAGAAAAGGAGCTGTCAAAGAACGCTCACAATTTCAAAACCCACAATCAGGTCTATGGACCAAGAGAGATACCGGAACGGGAAGGTTTCTCGATACAAAAACATCAAACCCGGAACCATTTAAAGGAGTAAGAAAAGAAAAGTAATTATGGAAGAGAAATTTGTACAAAAATCGGTAGCCCTGGCCGACGTGAAAAGCACAGGTAAAATGAAAGTGGAGACACTTTGTGAATTAATAGAAGACCACCCCTATAATGCTGCGCTCTATAAAGTTTTTGATATCGAAAAGATCAAAAACGAAATTATAGCCATCGACCATATCGATACGATATTTGATCGCGTCAGTCATGTTAACAAAAAATACAAGCGCCATGCCATTTTAGGGCAAACAAAGGACATCAATGTCTATGAAGAAATGAAAGACATCGACGGCAGCAAAGAAAGAGTGGTGGTTTTCCATTTTGAAGAGTATGTGGTTATTGACGAACTGAAACAAAACCTAAAAGCGGTCGCGAAATATGATGCTAAAAATACCTTTCTCGACGATTATGTAATGACCAAATACGCCAACAATCTTTTCAAAATTGGACAAGGCGATTTAGCAAGGCAGAACGTACAATACTTCAAGGAGTTGGCTAGCGGTTCAGATAATTACAACAAGCATAAAAGTTATAGGTTGGTTGATGTTGACGGAATTACCTATTTAAGGGGCATCACATCAATCAACAAATACTTTGAATATGGAGTCGATTTTACGTTTGTTGTATCTATGCTTATTCTTCATGACAATATGAAGAAGAACAATGGAACGGAATATAAAATCCAAAGTGCAGCACTCAATGAATCCAAACTGGAATTCATTGTAGCTGAAAAGTTTATGAAAAACGCTGGTTCATTTGGTGAAGTGTCAACCGCAGTCAAGATCTCCACCAACGATTTGGGGCAAGGATCATTAAACTTTCAAAATATCATTCATGTTGGTAAAGTTAATGAACATGGTTTCTACCTGTTTCCCAAAGAATCAAAAGTAGAAACAAATAAGCTTGCCATTTCACATACAACAAAGCCGGAAAATGTTTTCACGAGCCTGCTTGGCGTTGGCAACATTGTAAATACGAGTGATCGCTTTATAGCAGAGTTGCAAGATGTCAAAACAATTAAAACGCCTGATGAATTGAGGGTAAGGATAAAAGCGAAGATCGACCATCCGCGCAGCGCATTTAAAGATGTCAAAAAGCTTTCAGATATCTTCAAAACAAAAATCGACAATGATGTCAAGCATTTTTCAAAACTCTTGGAAATGTGTAATAAAGCAGAGGAATTGGAAATCGATTACGATTTAAAGGATAAATTGCGATACCTTATTTCTGACATAATCCTTTATGGCAATTCGCAATCCTAGACACTATGAAAAACTTTGAAGAATTTGTAAAACATATTGTGAGTAGGTGGCGGATAGAAAAGAAAACCATATTAGAAGGACAGGGGCTTGGGGTGCCAGCAAACAGGATTATTGGTGACCTGGCTGAAAAATATATAGTTTCAAAAATTAACAAGCTGTCGCCCAAGTACTCGTCTTTCATTGCAAATGGTAGCCAGACTCCTTCAGATATTTATTCAGTTGCTCGAAGGGATGGCTATTGGCACATTATGTTAACTCAGGTAAAATGTTCGGCATCAAAAGATGCGATTTACGAATTAAGCGAAACTGAAATAGAGCAATTTGCAGCCTTAGCAAAATTCATTAAGGCTGAAATTGTGACCTTTGGTCTGCTCGATTCATATAAGATAAAATCTGTGATAATTTCTATTGGTTACGCTGGGGTTCATACTACTGAAGTGGGTGGCAGCATCCGGCACCGTACGGTTAAAGTGCAACCATATAAATTATTCAGGATGAATTTTGGCAAATTGGATATACCTCATACTGCTCAAGCAGTAAACAAAAGTCATCACTTGGGAAATAGTAAAAAAGTACGGAATTAATTCTAAACTCTTAACTTAGTATCACTTAATCTCGATTCACCAACATCTTATGGAACGCCAAAAAGAAGATCAAAACGAATATGCCAAAAACATCAAAGGTGAAATCAAATTCATCCTTGATGCCGAAAGCGGCCGCAAAGGTTATTGGTGTCTCGGATGCAATGAAGAAATGCAAGCTGTCCGGTTCACTGTAGAACATCACAAATCATATTTCCGACACGATCCAAAGGATGTTAAGGTTGAAAGAAAATGCACTTTCAGCAATCAAAATTTCCGGCACCGGCTTGCAATGGATATCCTTGCAAGGACTAAACGAATCAAAGTTCCCAATCTTTACAAATTTTCACCTGACGGAAATTCTAAAATCTTAATCCAGGAATCACGATTTGTTGAAGCCCATTCAGTCAGGGCCGAATTGACATTCTACGAAAATGACGATGGCATTGTGATGTGGGGAAAAAAACCGGAGCTAGATGAAAAATATTTATTGGTCAGGCCCGATCTCACTTTTTTCGATGTCCACGGAAAACCAGTACTTCTGGTTGAAATCGTCGTCACGCATAAAATAGATGATGAAAAACGGGTCAAATTGAAGCGCCTTGGGATTGATACGATACACATTACAATACCTAGAGATTCAGAGGAAAATATTGCAAAAAGTTTAGAAATCACACAATATACCAAATGGGTTTATAGCCATGTCGAACAAAACACCAATTATTTACAGCTTTCCCAAAGAAATGGAGAGGGAATTTCACCATCTGATGCAATCGAGATGGGATTTTTCAGAGAAACTTTCGCCTGCCGAGAAAGCCAAATTAAAAATCTTATACGATCGATTACAAGGTGCCTGGAATCTCAACATTACCGCAGAACTGAACAGGAGTTTAAACTTGAATTATCAAGAGTTGCGGGAAATACAAGCCGAGATCTCGCAAGACTGGAACGGTTACGAGCAGAGCATCGAGGAAGAGTTGAAGCAAGATATGCAACAGAGATTGCAGCGATTGCAGAAAACGAAAGACAATTCGACGTTGACTTTGGAGCAACAGAAGCAGAAGTTGCACGAAAAGGCACAGAACTGGAGCAACGATATCTTGCAGATAAAAGAAAGCTTGAGGATCGAAGAACAGAAATTGACGAACTTGTCTACGAGTACGGAAATGTTGAAGGAAGGCAACGAGCGCTTGATGCAGAGTCGAAAGCTATTGGAGAAAAATCAGAACAGTTGACGATAGAATTGAAGTTGCTATCCGAGACAGAGGAAATGTTTCAAGCAAATTTGAACGACTTCATCGAACAGAACAATCAAGAGTTAAAGACTTTGCAGCAGAGGTTAGAAGAACAGAAGAGAATACTCCGAACGACATTATCGAAGGAAAGCGAGCGCTTGAAGCACAGTTTGAAGCAGATCGAGAAAGAACAATTGAAGTTATTAAGAACAGAGATAGCCTCGGAGATTCCGAATTGTCCGAAGGAATTAAAAGAATACTTACTGCAAGGAGAATTATCCTTAATTACCATGAGAGAGAAAACGCTTATACGAGACACCGAACAGCTTATGACTGCTTTATGCAAGGCACTTACAAAAGTTGGTTTGGATTATGATTTGTATTTTAGGAAGATGGATGAATTCGTCAAAATCCAATTCATAACATAGTTACAACCTCAAATAATCAGATAACTATTACAAGTATGGATTAATACGGATAGTTTTTTAAAAATATACGCCGTGCTTAAATGTTGTCTACTGGATAGACTAATAATAAAAATAGTCGGCAAACGCCGACTATTAATTTAATAGATTCTCTATGACTATTCAAATAATAGTCCGAAACTCTTATCGCTGTATTTTATATCGGTTTTGTTATTGCCGATGTATTTGTATGCTTCAATTGGTGGAGACACACGCCTTTCTAGTTTTCCTTTTTTCTTGTAGTCAAACTTTTTTACTCCTAATAAAAAATTGATAACTTCTGATTTAAAATCTGATAACGTAACTATGAGACTTATTAATTCATCATCATTTATCCCTTTTTTATTATATAGCGAAATATTATAAAAAGAAAAACCTTGAAGCTCTGAAGAAAAGGCGACCTTATTTAATTCTCCCACTTCGTTCTTAGCGAAGCTTTTAGACATTGTCTTTATATTGTGCGCATTGACATTCTTATGTAAAACAAAATCAAAGAGGCTTTGAACAGCTTTGGGGGCGGTATCAACTATTGCGATGTTTGTCATAAAATACTCAATTATTGCGGGAGTGCAAATGTAAAAATTTTCGAATACAAAAGCTACTCAAATATACGAAAAAAATGACTCAAAAAATACATTCCCCAAAAGTTATAAACAAAATTTTAATTTTCCAAATCCCAAAACGGAATGACTTTGCTGATAAAAATCAGATTTCCGAAAATGGGAACTTCAATATCGCTGAGCTTACTAAAAAAATCGTGCCTAAAATTATTAAATTTAAAATCATAATCCTTTTTAATATTTCCTGCTGTAATTATACGATTTCGCTGTTTGCTATAATCAATGCTTTTATCATTGAACAAGTCCACCAACACTACATATAATTTCCGCTCTCCGCCTTCATGGAAAAAGGATTTGATTTTTGAACTATCGAAATCAATTTCATTCAGCGGTATAAATATTACCGCATCGTGCCCCAATGCGTAAATATCAGGAACGTGACTCGGTACTGCGCTTGCGAAAACGTGATTTACTGCTAAAGCAGGCGTGGCCATAATTTTAGTTCTTAATGGTGCGAGCCGCAGATGGTCCAAAATGTCCACCTCATGCTTCTTATTCAGGTTTAATAAATTATAGTTTTCCTGAGCTTCGTGCCAGTTTTTATTTACGGAATCATAGACATGTTTGTGGTGTCCAATTGTTCTCTTCTTCGTATTTATCTTTAGTGTCGAGAACCAATTGTTTTTTATGCTAAACGGATTCAAGTAATTTGTACTATCGTCTTCTTCGGCACAGGTCCTAGAATATTCTGCAAAGCATCCTGCCTTGAGGTGCAATATCCTATTATTATTTAAGAATTCATACGGGAATGCCAGGTGAACGTGTTCGTGACCCGTAAGCATGACATCTGTATGGTTTTTTATGCCATGAAATTTCCCTCCAGTTTTTGTTACCTGATCGAATTTCCCCAACCAGCTTATCGGGTGGTGCATTGTTGTTATTACCAAATACTCAGGGTATGTTCTTAGTAGGTCTAATATTGCATCCACCTCTTCGAGCATTTCGAGCGCCAGCATCTGCTTACCGTATTCGCTGGTAATCTTGGTAATTTCCTTCTTTATGTCGGCAGCCTTGCTCTTTTTTTCGTAGAGTTTTTCCTCGAGGTAATACTCAAGGAACGTTTCTCCAAATGAATACCAAGCAGAATTGAGCAATACAAAAATCGTTTTGTACTTCTTATCGACCACGTGCCCATATAAGAAATCCTTACTATATTGGTACGACGCATTGTCCGGAAACTTAGTGTTTTTCCTGAAGTGCTGGGAATAGGGAGCGAAAACCTCCAAAAATTTATCTTGATTATTTTCGAAAAAAACTTTCTGTGTTTCAGTCCCAGTTATAAACGCTTCTACAAAACTTATTTTTTTGCGGGCGACATCATGATTCCCTGGAATAACGAGCAATTTTGCATCAGGAAACATTGTCTGTAGTGGGCCGAGAATGTCCCCGTCGAAAAGATCGTAATCTGCTGCATCTCCATTTTGGGCTATATCGCCTGAAAGTAAAATATAATCGAATGAAACTTCCATTCCATTCACATACGATTTGAAACTATCAAGATATTCTCTCAAATCTTTGTGGTACTCCTTGTCTTTATAATTCTTGTGGTAATGTATGTCGCTTAACCACAATATATTGAGATGTGGGTCTATGTGCCTATGCATACTTTTGCTGTTTTAAGAAAAACTCTTTTTTCTTGACCAATGAAAAATCTATCAGTGAAAAAAGGCATGCTGCATTATTCGTAAAATAAAGATTAACCTTCTCATTATCGTAGAAATAGACACCACCAGTTTGATCTATGGCATACAATTTATCCGAGTTAAGCCTGTCATACTTATCCAACACAACGCCTGATTCCCAATTGCGCTTTAAAAGCGTTACTCCCTTATTGTTCAATTCATATTGAGTATTTAACGTATCGAATAGCAATCGCTCCATATTAAGGACTTCGTTATCCGAATCGCTCTCAGCAATTAACAGTTCAATCTTGTCACGCTGTTTCTTTTTTATGTGATCAGTTATGACTGTAAGCCTTTCCATTTTGTCCATATATTCGACTATGGCCAATGAGTTTTTATCCGACTCGGGATAATTGTCCAAATATGTTGAGACTACCGCATTGATCGTTTCCAGGAATTCATATTTTTTTAGTTCGTCGGCCAAATGTTCTGCCGTCCTATCGACTGCTTCGAAATGCCTTTCCCAGTATGTAGCCAGTTCGGGAATAGGACAAATCAAATGATCCTCCGCTCCATACATCTTTTTTACGAGCAAAATCCGAAGCAGTTCTTTGCGTAGATGATCTTCGTTAAACATTCCACTGGTGTCGAAAAGGGACGGGTTTTGGAAATTGTATGACCAGAACCAGTGCTCGAACAAGGGGAAGTTGCAATTGAACGTAACAATGAACCTTATACTGTCAATAATTAGATATTCGAAATCGACGAGATGATGTTCCATCATGTCATCGAGGTAACTTTCATTAATCTGCGACAAGATTTGCGTAAGATGTGAATCGAGCTTTCTGAATTCGGCGTCCAAATCATCATTATCCAGGCGAAAATGATTCAAAACTTCCTTTAGCAATGTAGAAAATACAAATTCAGGCGAAGTCAAATGATGAATAGAATAATTGATGCAACGGTAATTTGAAGTTGTGTCTATATTATTCAACTGGATCAATGGACCATACGGAACCTTGGTCTTTTGATAAAACAGCTTTCCGTACTCGTGTACTAGTGTGCCATAGCTTGTAAGCAATTGTTGGATAGAGCTATTGAAATCGAGGTCGAAATCGGATATGTTTTCGAATTGGTATGCATTCAGGAAACGTACATCATATCCTTCCTGAAATACCTTGATGTTTTCATTAAGGTCTGTCTCAAATTCCTTCAGGCTGAAAATCCCCGTTTTCGCCACATCTGTCTGATTTATGATGTGCTTAACGAGGTTCCGGATAAAAATGGTAAAGTCGAGAAAGTACGGGAATAGAATCGGATCCTGGATACCGTTGTTGTAATTTGAAAAAACTTTGAGGATTTTTATCCGGACCTGTCGAGATATCTTTAGGGACTTGAGCCGTGAATCGATGTCCTCAAAATCCTTTGATTTAACGGCCAGCTTATCTAGTGCTTTGTCCCAGCAAAAAAACTTCCTCACTTTTACCTCACCTCCAAAATTTTTACCATCCAAGAAAATGTATGTCCTTACCTTGCGGATATGGTCGTAGAGGCTGCAATTGTTTTTCCTGTAAAAGTTAAGATGTCGAAGCAAATGAAAATTAGCCATGATATCCTGCGAGTGCTCCTTCAGGAGATAATCGCATTTTCCGAGCACCACTTTGCGTTCATCGAAATTGAAGTAGGGGCTAAGATAGCTACTTTCCTTAAGCAAACGCTCCAAATGAAGGATGTGCCCCGGTTTTACCTGCCATTCTATTTCGGATTCCAAAACAATATTGTTCCGCTCAATGTACTCCTTAAATTGTTTTATATATGGGCTCTCGAGCTTATTTGTAATCAATTTTGCATTAAAACCGAAATAGGTATTGGTGTCGGCAAACAAGCTGATATTTTCCAAAATATCCAATTCCTCCTTCAATATATCGTGATACAACGAGTCACTAAGTGCAAAAGCATCATGGTCGAGGTCCTTGAATTCTGCCATCCTGATTTTCGATAAAATTTCAGCAAGTTCCGCAGGATCATTTATGAATACGACCAAGGAAAGCTCAAACCAAGAGAAGGTTTGCGTCAACAGAAATTTCGTATCGCCCAGCAGTTCCTTTATCTTATCATTAACTGCATCAATGAATTCGAGGCCGTTCCCTATCAGTAGACCATTATTAAGCTTGAGGTTAATAACGCCAATAAAAAACGTGTCAACTTCCTTCTTAAAAATGCTTTTCAAATCGGCATATCTGTTACGGGCGATTCCGCTGAAGTTTTGAAAAGAATGTGCGTTATAAACGGTATTATCAACTTTGGACTTAGGCTCAAACAGGCGATGGGAAAATTTGAAATTATTAATTAATGAGATGTAGCATACATCGTAATCACCCAGCATATAGAATTTTAGGTGATTGTATAATAGTTCGTCAGCACCAAATTTCTCTTTATAGTCCGAGAAGTAACTCTTTTCTACGTCTTCCTCAAAATTTATTCCTCGCTGATTTGGAATCGTGCTGAATATGGTTTGTACTCCGTAATATTTAAAATTAACTTCGTCGCTATTGTCTCGGGTTTCTGATTCGGTCATCCTTTAAGGTTTACGGTCTCAAATATAAAAATATCGTTGATTTTTTGTAGACAAATTGTTAAAAAAATGATCTCACTTCATTTTGATTTGACATAACGCTCCGAAGCTATGGTGAACGTTACAAGAGAACTTTGCCATCTGCCATCAATTTAGAATTGTACAATTTCTTTTGGTTGAAGTAACAATGGTCAAGTCTTAAAATGAATCGAAATCTCATTAAGCGAGACTACTTCGTCATACTTTGATTCGAAATTATCTTTGCAAACAATATCGATGTCAGCATCTCCTCTTGTAATAGCAACATTTATTGGATTTGGCGTCTCAAGCCCCATTTGTGTTTTAAATCTCGGAATAAATCCTTTCGTCCATAAATATGCTTTATTTTTGTCATATTGCAGTAAGGTTCCCCTTGGAACGCAGTATGGAAACTGCCGGTAAAGCTTAAAATTATTTTCTTCTCTAATCCTTATTCCTACTATTTTTGATTTGTTTGATACAGCTTCTTCGAAGCCGCTCCATTCTGCATCGTCAAAAAAGGTCTTCGCATGAATGAAAATTTCTAACGGGTAACTATTAAATCGCATATGATAGGCTTCTAGTGATTGGGACACGATTTCAAATGCATCGTCTTTTGCGAGATGAAATTCTCCGGTCTTTGGGTTCCACCAAGGTCCCACATTTCCCCGAAAAACCATACCATCACCGGAATCTAAAAACATTTGAGCTGCACAACAGGCGTTTTTATTTATTGAGTCCGCTTCTGTTTTCTTATATACTAAGCCTAGATAACATACGCCTTCCCGAACCTCAGCTAACTTCCATGGAAGACCTCCCATTTTGTAGTAAAGTGTATTACTTATATTCCACGCCTTTGCAGAATCAAATTTTTTTTCCAGTTCTCTCTGCTTTTCATCGAGAATATTTTCGTAAGCAATTGTACTTTCCCACACGATCTGCGTTACTATTTTAGAGGAAAGAATTTTAGCTTTAAGTTGATTATGAAAATTTACCTCAAACTCATAAGCTTCTCTCAAAATATCCTTCTCTTCTTGGAAAAACATATCAAGTTGCTTTGTGCTTCGATCGTGCTTTTTCAATCCGATATTTATGTTCTCATCAGACTTTGGAATCTTGGAGTTTGGCCTGCCAAATTTGAAAATTTCCTCCGGAATGATGATGAACCAAACATCAACGGGCAATTCCTGCTCTTCAGAATATTTTATTAATGGATTTACATACAAGTTAACCCAATTGTGAACACGCTGATGTGAGTCTTTATAATTTGCATAGTTTTGTATTTTTATATCTTCCACATCTAATTCAATTATACTATCAAAGTTAATTGATATTCCAAAGACAGCTTCCAGTCCCGGAAAGTTCGGTCTTGCAATGTTCCGATCTGAGTTCAAAATTGGAGTGTGTATCTTTCTTATATAGTTTATCATTTTGACTCTCAAATGCTGTGGTCCAATCACTCCAATATTTTTCAGCCCCCTGACCTTCATATGATCAAATGGCCCAAAAAGCATTAATCCATCTCTTGGTTCAATTGCTTTTTGGCGAATGTCAAGAAAGGTTCATTTATGTATTTTAAAATTGGTTCAATCATCGCTTATGTCATTGTGATACTCACTATAGTCCTCAATTTTATCTAAATCCATAGTCGCTTTTGGATCAACGTAACCGACTTCGCTCCAGAACATCTCCGGCCATTCTTTCATCTCCACTGACAAATCATTTGAAGCGACAGGAATTTTAATCCCATCATCATTTTTGAGAGCCTGTATGTATGCCAAGAATAAATCTCGCCATTCCTCATTGAAGAATCGTTTGCACTTTTTTCTTCTGTAAGAATGTTGTTTCTTGGGATCGTCTATTATTTTAAAACCGTCGGATGTAAAAATCACATGAGATTTCAAGGAAAATCCTACAAACGGAAACAATATAGGTTGGAATGATAATCCATAGTGCCAAAAGCCATAATTTTCAAATTTTCCGACTATTGACTTTGCTTTCTTTTTATTACTGTATGGATAGTTAAATTGGATTCGTTTAAGATTGTTATACTTTGGAAGATAATATACCGATTTTTTATTTGACATTTCTGACCTCCGAAAGCCTCTATATTTTAAATAAAAAGATATAGTATTGTATAATAGGGTCTTAAAGTGATTTTCAACATCCCTATGTTGCGGAAAAGTATCAGATTCAAAGCCGTTTAAGACTTGATTAATATTAAAGACATATTTTTTCTGTGGTATTATTTCATTGCTTCCTCATCTTTAATTAATGTCAAATTTATATTTTCTTCAAATGATGATAGAATGTTGATTCTCTTACTGAGATTTACATCTCTATTCATACTTCTGATCGAATTTGCCTGCTCCAAATTTGTAAATTGATACATATAAAACATCTTAGGCATTTCTGCAACAGTCCACCAGGAAGTATAAAATAATTCTGCGCTGTCGACGATTGTGCAATTCGAAACATATTCATTTTCATACCATTCTGACATGACGGATTCGGAAGGACTAAATTCTTTTGGAGCATTATCCTTTTCTAACTTTTTAATAAGGGTCTTTAAGCCTGCAGCCCAATTATTTTCGAAAGGAATTTGATTGAGATTTGGTAAGCCTATCGCAAGATTAAATGGTGAGTCGTCAATGCGAAGAGGAATAATAAAATCTTTCAAGTCATTTGCGGCGGCGATAGATTTTGCATATTCAATTTCGTTTTCAATTCCACCTTTTAGAATTCCCTCTCCGGTAACGATGTTACTTGAATAAACAAATAGCACTTTAAAGGATGATTGTATTGCTTGTTGTATCGTAGGCCAAAAACGCTCACCACCTAAAAGGCCAGCCTTGTCTAACCATACTTTATAGCCATCATCTCCAATCGAGATGCTAGCCATATCGAAAATTCATTGTCTTGTGGAGTAGCATGGCTTATAAAGAGAGTATCACGGTTCTTCATCAAAAGAGATTACTTTGGAAAGTAGAAAGAGAAGCAATATCTTCTTAAATGTTTGCAACATACGATATTGAAAATTACAAATATAAATAAATACGTCTCGAAATAAAAAGGAAGCCTTTCAGCATCTTTGTCTTGTACTATTTCTTCTTAGGCACAGGCGGTATTAATGCAGGGTCTTCCCCGGGTGTGCTTTTATTATCCCGTTCGCGTCAATCTGGTTTTCCGTAGACTCTGCAATTCGTTTTGTCCTGGTTTAAGCGCCATAATATTAGTTTTTAAGTTGTTATATATCAAAATTTGAAATGATATTGAAAAAATGGATTTTTTATGAATAATTACGGGAAAACCATATGTAAGCAAGTATATTCATTTGTAGCTTTGGTGTATGATTGTCGCATTACTTTCCCTTACAGCATTTATGTTTTTGTTTGCACGCGAATGTAATAAAGACAAGCGAAAATCCTTAAAAAGGGACTTAGAAGGGGATTTACATATGCTTCGAGAATTTAAAAAATTCCTTGAGCACCATAATTTAGATAGTAGTAATTTTGACGATGCTATTAAAGATTTAGAGAAAAGGCTTAAATAATTTACAAAGCTTCCTCGGGCCAGAAATCCTTTGGCGAGCATTTGAAAATTTCTGCTATTCTGTTAAGATGGTTTATGTTATACTTTGCTCTCTTCGACGGGGCTTCAACATGTGAAATAAAACTGTCGCTCATTTCTAGTTTTTGAGAAAGCTCCAATTGAGAAAGCCCATGCTCTTTTCGCAATCGTTTAATTTTTTCAATTATATATTTCTCAATAGCTGTCAAAAGTTTCTTTATCTATACTTACAAATAGCAAAATATTTAGCGAATTTATCAATGGTACATGTACCACAATTGAAATGTTTTGTTATATTTGCTAACGATTAATTAAATTTGCGATTCTTCAAATAAAATATTGAAGCATTCGCTTTGAATCTCGTTTTCAAAAACTGGCGTTTTAAAAACCACGGGATGATAAGTGCAAATGCTCACGCTTACGGGCGTGGGCTCACTTATTTGTGGTAGGGCGCCGCCAGTGCCTTGAAAACGATAAGTTGAGTTCCGCGCCTTTTTATTTCCGCAAACTCCTTCAAAGCAACTTCAAAAATTAAGGCTCGCAACAGTACTAACCAGTAAACGTGTGCCTATGTAACATTCTTACCGTAAACTGTAGACTCCGGGCGTCCTGAGTTAGTTGGGTTAGTTCCTAGCCGTTCGAGTTATTATTCCAAAAAAAAGACTTCCTATCTCGTCGCCAAACTCGTTAGGAAGCCACGATCAAACAAAACCAAGTTTCATTTAACACAACCAAATTATGAAAAAAATCCTTCATAACGCCTGCGTTATGACAATACTATTATTGCCTATCGCAGGCTTTTCTCAAAGCCAGACAACCATAACCGGAACCATAACCTTCCGAAACCAACCCCTTCCCGGCGCAACAATCGCCGTTCAAGACAAACAACAACAAGCTATTTCCAACGAAGTCGGAACCTTCCAAATCGGTGCCGAAGGCAGTGACACGCTAGTCATTTCTTACCTCGGCATGCAAACCCTAACGGTGCCAATAAACAACCGTTCCACAATCACAGCCGACTTGAAAGAAGATGCAACTGCTTTGCAGGAAGTAACCGTCAATGCCGGCTACTACACTGTAAAGGAAAAAGAACGTACCGGAAGCATCGCAAAGATTTCGGCAAAAGACATCGAAAAACAACCCGTTACCAATGTCCTCGCCACGATGGCAGGTCGCATGGCGGGCGTGGAGATCATCCAGGATTCGGGAACGCCGGGAGGCGGGTTCCGCATCAAGATCCGCGGCATCAACAGCCTGCGCGCCGACGGGAATGAACCGCTTTACATTATTGACGGCGTCCCTTTTTCAAGTGAACCCATCGGCTATGGGGAGACTTCTGGATTTATGCCGTTTACCACCAGTCCGCTCGCGAGCATCGACCCAACCGATATTGAAAGTATTGAAGTGCTGAAGGATGCCGATGCGACCGCGATCTATGGTTCTCGCGGGGCAAATGGCGTCGTGCTGGTTACAACGAAAAAGGGTAAGGTGGGCAAGGCTGCCATTACCGCAAAGGCTTCCACTGCGTTTGGGTCGGTCACGAAAATGCTGGATTTGATGGATACGCCGCAGTACCTCAAAATGAGGCAGGAAGCCTTTGCCAATGACGGTTATACCCAATATCCTGACTATGCCTATGATGTGAACGGTACATGGAGCGACGCCCGCTATACCGATTGGCAGGAGCAACTGATTGGTGGCACCGCACAATTCAACGACGCGCAGTTATCAGCCTCGGGCGGTAGCGCGGCTACAAAATACATGTTAGGAGGAAGCTACCATACGGAAACTTCTGTAATGCCCGGCGACTTCCGGTATGAAAAGGGCGGGGTGCATGCCAGCCTCGACCATAAGGCTGAAGGCGACAGGTTGGGCATGCATTTTTCAGCTGACTATGTTGCCCAAAAAAGCACGTTGCCGGGCGTTGACCTGACCGCTGCATCGCGTACGCTCGCCCCGAACGCCCCGGCGCTCTATAACGACGACGGCAGCCTCAATTGGGAAAACAGCACTTGGGCAAATCCTTTGGCTGGACTGTCGTCGCAGTTCCTTTCAAGGACCGGAAGCCTCAATGCCAGTGCAATGCTTACCTATGACATTCTCCCTGAATTGCAATTGCGGTCAGGTTTTGGGTTTACCGACCTGTCCACCAATGAAAGCCGCACGAGTCCGTCTACAATGTACGATCCCGCTTATGGCCTGGGCAGCGAGTATTCCTACCTGAATACAAACAACACGTCCCGGCGCTCGTGGATTGTAGAACCGCAGCTGGGTTGGTCTAGAAGTTTTGGAAAAGCAAAGATTGAGGCGCTCGCAGGCGGAACCTTCCTGAGCCAGCGCACCAACAAGTTATATATGTTCGGATATAATTTCACGAGCAACAGCCTTATTACCGACATGGCATCGGCAGCGAATACAGATGTATTATTAAGCGACGAAACTATGTATAAATACCAGGCGTTCTTCGCACGTGCTAACTATAACTACGGTGGGCGGTACATTATCAATGTCACCGGGCGCCGCGACGGCTCCAGCCGTTTCGGTCCGGGGAAACAATATGCGAATTTTGGGGCTGTGGGTGCGGCATGGCTATTTGCCGGCGAAAAGTTCCTTAATGACAATCGCATACTAAGTTTCGGCAAGCTTCGCGCCAGCTATGGGATAACGGGCAACGACCAGATCGGCGATTACCAGTATTTCGACACATATGCCGCGACAGGAAACAACTACCAGGGTGTAAGCGGCCTCGCGCCGTCGCGGCTCTATAATCCGGCGTTTGGGTGGGAATCGAACAAAAAACTGGAGGTTGCGCTCGAACTGGGGTTCCTGAAAGACCGCATTTTTCTTAGCGGGTCGTGGTACCGCAACCGCTCGTCAGACCAGCTCGTTGGTGTTCCGCTTCCTGCCACTACAGGGTTTACGTCGCTTACGGCCAATCTCGGCGCCACCGTGCAAAACAGCGGTATCGAATTTACCTTGCGTACACTTAACCTTCAGCATAATGATTTCACATGGACGACAAATTTGAATGTCAGTGCCAACAGGAACAAGCTGATTGAATTTCCGGGCCTTGAAGGATCCAGCTATGCGGGAAGGTATGTGGTAGGGGAGTCGGTTAACATTTTCAGGCTGTATCATTTTCTTGGCGTGGATCCCGAGACGGGTCTGTATGATTTTGAAGATGCCAATGGTGATGGCCAGATCACCTTTGCCGATGACCGCAGCGTGGTGGCCGACCTGACCCCGAAGTTTTTCGGTGGGATGGAAAACCAGCTGTCCTATAAAAATTTCAAGCTGAGTTTCCTTTTTCAATTTGTAAAGCAGAAAAACTTTGGCTACAGGCCGGGGCCGCCGGGAACCGCGATAAACCAGCTTGCCGATTTGGGCGCCGATGCCCTGCCTTTTACGACAGGCGATAATGGCGAGATCATAACTGCTTATTACCGGTACAGCGATAGCGACGCGGCAATTGTGGATGCATCTTACATAAGGCTTAAAAACCTCGCGCTGTCCTATGATGTTCCACTTCCATCAACGGCAGGCATAAAATTCCGACTGTCGGTTACCGGCCAAAATCTGCTCACCTTCACAAAATACAACAATGGCGATCCTGAACTGGCGTATGTATCATACCTTCCGCCGCTACGCGTATGTTCAGTAGGCGCACAGCTCATTTTTTAACCTCAATTCTTAACTGATGAAAAAATATATATTCATTACAATAATAACGGCACTCAACCTTTTTGGGTGCGACAATTTTGTCGAGGTCGACATGCCTGCGTCTCAGCTGCCGGGCGAAACCATATTCGAAGATGCCGGCACGGCGAATGGTGCCATGGCAGAAGTATACGCCAAGCTCCGCGATAGCGGTGTCCTCGACGGCTCAGGCCTCGGCACTTCTTATAACCTCGGCCTGTATGCCGATGAACTCACGTACTATGCTCTTGGCGGGAATGAGTCGTTCAGCAATACGATGCTGGCCTCTGGTGGGACTACGGCGTCAATATGGTCCAATAGCTATACACAGGTATACGGAGCCAATGCCATTATTGAGGGCGTGGCGCACTCGCAGTCGCTTGATGCCGCCTTACGCGACCGGCTCACAGGAGAAGCATTGTTTATCAGGGCACTGGTGCATTTTTACCTCGTTAATCTGTATGGTGATGTGCCGTATGTTACCACCACGGATTATGAAGTCAACAGGCTGGTGGCACGTATGCCCGAGGAAGAGGTGTACCAACATATCATGATCGACCTCAACGAAGCGATTACGTTACTTCGGGATGAATATCCATCACCCGAACGTGTACGGGCTAATAAGGCCGTAGCACAGGCTTTGCTTGCACGTGCCTACCTGTACCACGGCGACTGGGCGCAGGCTTCCGACATGGCGTCGGCGGTAATCAATAATCCTGTATACCAATGGGAACCCGATCTTGAAAAAGTATTCCTGATGGAATGCACCTCAGCCATCTGGCAATTGATGCCGAAGCAGGTGGGTGATAACGCCACAGAAGGGTCGACTTTCATTTTCGAATCGGGGCCGCCGCCGCGGGTGGCACTGAGCGCCGCATTGGCTGCATCCTTCGAGCCCGGCGACCTGCGCAGGCAGTATTGGGTAAAAGAAATCACAGATGGAACCAATATCTGGTACCACGCCAACAAGTACCGCCAAAACAGCAATACTGGTATTTCGTTGGAATATTCGGTTGTGTTTAGACTTGCGGAGCAGTACCTGATAAGGGCAGAGGCAAGGGCTCGGCTTGGCGAACTGAGTAACGCAAAAGAAGACTTGAATTTCATCCGCCACGCGGCAGGACTTCCTGACACCACAGCAGTTATACCGGACGATGTTATTGAGGCCATCCTGGAAGAGCGCCGCCACGAACTGTTTACGGAATATGGGCACCGTTTTTTCGACCTTAAACGGACCGGCATGCTAGACGAGGTACTATCCCCGTCCAAGCCGGGCTGGAACCATAACGACCAATATTGGCCGATTCCGAATAACGAATTGCTGACGAATCCGAGTCTTTATCCGCAAAACCCGGGCTACTGATGCAAAATATTATAAAGAAATTGGGTTGCTGCCTGCTGGCAACGGTCACATTTGGTTTGGTATCCTGTCCCGTAATGGGGCAGGAGTTGCCAAAGAAAGATTTGACACCTGATGATTACAAGTTGTGGGGAACGTTACGGCTTGATGGGATGTCGCATAAAGGAAATTGGGTGGCTTATTCAAAAGGGCATCCGTCCGGTAACGACACTTTGTTCATCAAAAACACAAAAACAGATCTTGAAATGGCATTTCCCGGAATACCGGGCGGGCAGTTTGCGGGGGAGCACACTTTCGGATTCCTTCAAAAGGAAACCCTAAAGTTGGTCAGCCTCAGGAACGGAAAAATAGATGAACTGCCAAATATTGATAGTTTCCGGTTTTCCGGCGATGGCTCCTGGCTGGTTACTTTAGGCAAGTCAGAAAACGGTGGGGAACAGCTTGCCATTTATGATACAAGTGGCAAGCTTCATTTCACGGTAGAGAATATCATATCGCATGACTGGAATACGGAAAAGAACAGCATCCTTTTCACCGCGGGGCATGGTACCGATTTTAATACAGGCCTGTTTTGTCTTGGGAAAAATATCACAGTGGAAACCATATTGAAATCCCGCAGCGCTGCCCAATCACTTACATGGAATAAGACCGGCACTGCTGTAGCGTTTTATGCTGTTCCGTCAGGTGGTAAAGACGGCGATATCAGTCTTTATCAATTTAGGCTGGCAGGAGGTCGCCTATATTCGCTTAACCCTGTCCAGGCCGGTGCTGAAATTAGTGGCGGGCACAAGTTTAAGTTGGTTGTTCCGGATGATGCGCAAAGTGTGTTCTTTGAAATTGGAAGTGCAAAAGAAACCAATAAGGTCGATACCGCGAATGTAGAAATATGGCGCAACGACGACAGGCAGCTTGCCCCCGGCAGGAAAGCGGCTGCGCGTTTGCGCGGCCATGCATTGGCAGCATGGTGGCCCGATACCGGAAAAGTAATCCAACTTAATGACACCAAATACAGTTGGGTAGCGCGCATGGGCGCGAACACCGCACTGATAGCCGACCCGCTCGTAAACGAGCCAGGTTACCGCTGGTATGCGGATATGGATTTTATTTTGGTTGACACAAGAACGGGACAAAGAAATAAAATACTGGAAAAGCAAAGCTGGCAGTTTGGTGTGCTGTCAATAGCTCCCGACGGGAATTTCCTCACTTACTACCGCGGCAATGACTGGTGGATTTATGACAGGAATCGAAACACGCATACGAACGTCACCACAGGTTTAAATGGGGAGTGGGTACCGGGAAACAAAAGAACCGACGACCAATATCGCGTATTTGGCAATGCAGGCTGGACGGCCGACCATAAGTGGGTGCTCTATTATGACAAGCATGATATATGGGCGATTTCCCATGATGGAAAAGCCAGGAAGCGGCTGACGAAAGGAATGGAAAAAGGATTGCGGTTTAGGTTTGCATCGCTGCCCGGGGCAAGAAGCACATCCAATTACTCAGTGACCAATGCGCCTGAATTCAATACTTCTCAAAAAGTTATATTGACCGCAACTTCATTAGTTGATGGTTCGTCAGGGTATTATATGTTAGATTTCAAGACTGGAGCGCGGCCGATAGTATTTAAGCCCGCGCAATTAGACGGCATCCTGCTCTCAGGGAACAGGAATGCAGTAGCGTATGTGGAGCAGGCCTTTGCAAGCTCACCCGCCATCAAATTTAAACATATTGGAAAAGCAGATGACATCACGGTAGCTCAAAGCAACCAGCCCCAGAAAAGGTTCCATTGGGGATTTTCTAAGATGATACATTACACCAACCACAAAGGACAACTTTGCAATGGTGCGCTTTTTTATCCTGCCAGGTTTGAGGACGGAAAGAAATATCCGATGATTGTTTACATCTATGACGACGTATCCCATGAACTCCATCGTTACGTTAATCCTTCTCTTGAAAATCCCATCGGTTTCAATGTTACTAACCTTACGTCGAAGGGATATTTTGTATTGATGGCAGATATTGTCTATGAGGAGGGCAATGTGGGCGTGTCGGCAACCGACTGCGTCGTTTCCGCAGTCGACAAAGTTGTGCATATGGGCCTTGTCGATCCTGCCAAAGTAGGGTTGTTCGGACATTCGTTTGGTGGATTTGAATCCAGTTTTATCATAACAAATACCGATATATTCGCGGCTGCAGTAAGTGGCTCCTGCGTCACTGATATCGTCAGCCAGTATCTCTCTTATAGCGACCACTACTCCAGCGGAAATGCGTGGCGGTTTGAAGCGCAGCAATACCGTATGAAACAATCATTTTACGACGACCCTGAAGCGTACCATCGTAACTCGACAATAGAAAATGCCGCGAACATCAAAACCCCTCTGCTTTCATGGTCGGGGGCTAAGGATATCAATGTGCCGAGCGGGCAGCTGATGGAGCTATACATGGCAATGCGTCGGTTGGGTAAAAGGAACATCATGCTTGTTTACCCTGATGAAGGGCATATTTTTACGAATCGGGGCAATCAGGAAGACCTGACCAACAAACTGGAAGACTGGTTTGGGTATTATTTGAAAGGCGAACCACAAAAGCCATGGATGGTAGCCGCGGAGTAAACAAAAGGGTGCAGTTCCGGCACGGAAACTGCACCACTTGCACTATAGCTCCTTCCAGAGCTCTACCGTGCACAAGTTGTTGGCGCCTTTCAGAAAGGCACGTTGGGTTGGGAATTCTATGGACAGGCAGTTCACATGAGTATTCACAACAGAGCAATTGGCCGTAACTGCCAGGCATAATCCGGTAGTTGGATTGTTTACATAGGCCGTGATTATGGTTGGCGCTTTAGCATACATCTTATTCACGATAATTGTTTCATAAGCGCCCCCGCTCGCAAGGACAAACGCAAGGGCCGGCACCGCAAGTTTAAATAATGTCTTCATTGCTGGATTTATTTAATTAAAAAAAACGGTGCAACTTCACGAAAGCTGCACCGTTTCACAAACACTAAAGCACTTTCCAGAGCTCTACCGAGCACTGGTTCGAGCCATTTTTCAGGTACGCACGTTTCAAAGGCTGCTCAATCGACATGCAATTGACATGCGTGTTGACAGTCGAACATTCCGCAGTTACGTCCGGACACACAAAAGGCGTCGGGTTTTGCACGTAGGCTGGGATAGGTGCCGGCATTTTGGCATCGGCTGTTTCTACAGCAACGGATTTTGCCGCTCCTGCGCTTGCCAAGGCAAATGCCAAAACAGGCATCAACAATTTCAAGGATGTTTTCATGTAAATAAAATTAGATTAATACTGTGATCTACTCTATTGCAGGTTTTCGATCTTATCCCTGTCACCGGCCGGTAATCGTTTCCCATTGATAAGGTCCAGGTTCAAAGAATACCTGTGCATATAATGGCCAACAATGGTGTATAAGTTATTGCCGAAAACTTTAAAGTCGCTCGGTTTTGAATCCTCAACATGGTAGAGGTAAATACTGCTGAGGTAGATGTTTTTGTTGAGGTCGTAAATGTCTACCGCGGTTGAGGTATCCCACATATCTTTGGCCTCATACCGCCCATGGAGCCTGGAATTCACAAACAGCAGGTTGCCTGATATGGCGGTAAGGTAATTCACTACATCAGGCACCGACGCAAGTTTTCGCTCTCCCGTTTCCTTGATAAAGGCGACCTTGATGTTGGCGCGTGTTGTGGTATCTATTGTTTTCCCGCGATATAGGAGGTTAAGCTTGTTGTCTGTAACGATAAACTGGTTGCGATAGAAATAGGTGTACACGAATTTTTTATTTTCCGCATCATACTGCATCGTCCCGTCCGTATCAAAAAATCCATCGATTTGTTTCTGTAGCAAACCTGCTTTTTCCTTCAGGGTATCAGGCTCGTTAAAATTGATTAAGCCCAATACATTATCACGGGTTACCTGATGGCGTCCTCTGTAAGCAACAGTAACCGAATCAACAATTTCCGCCTTGGAAAAATACTTTTGCTGCATCACTACTGACGCTTTCCAATCCGAGGTATTTCCCCTGTATATCACGGGTACCGTACCATCCATAACATAAAAATAAGGCGGTTGCACGCGTACCTGTATGGAGCGGAAAGAAAAGTCTGATGTAGATAATGTGATTTTGTGGTGAGCGGTCTGGCGCATCAGCGAGTCGTATTCGATAACATGCAATGGCGCCAGGTGGCTGCCTAGGAAAATACGATTGCCGGCGACGCCTGCAAAATAAAACATATTGCTTTTGATATCCTTTTCATCCTCTTTTGTCGCGGTAAACTGTACAAACCTCCTAATAAAAGGATTTTCTTCATGCATTGCCTGCTCTGAACAGGCATACAGCAAACACATAAAAGCACTTCCGCTAATGGTGATGGCACCCAGTTTTAACGCTTGTGTCCGGCAGTGCCGGCGCGCCCGGGGCATATCAGGCGCTGATAAAAGGAAAATAGCTGCTGCCGCAATTGCCGTAAAGCATACATTAAAAACCAGGTGCCCTTTCCATTCCATTCCCTCAAGGATCCCTCCGCAGGAGCACGGGACAAACGAACTGTAATTCGTAATAATCAGTATGTAAGCGCAGAAAAGCACCATCAACCCAAAAGCGCAGAACAATCCCGCCAATCGTAAGACCGGTATCGTGAGCATGATCGCGATAACCAACTCTACCGCGATCACCGTATAAGATACGATACCCGTATAGGCACTCAGCAAAGGCGACTGTCCCAGCTGCGCCTGGAAATTCTCAAACTCGAGTGCCTTACTGACTCCGGCATATACAAACAGTAAAACAAACAGGTAACAAACAACCGTACTAACATGATGTCTCGCAAAAGGTTTCATAACAGGAAATTTATTTACCCAAAATTCCGTAAAACAAATTCTCCAAACATCTCAATTCCGCACAATCACTTGCCACATAATCGAAAGACGTATACATCCATAACAAATTACGGTCACAACGTGGCGGGAGCAGCTTCCTCGGCCTCTTTTTCAGTTCCGTAAAATTTCAAAAGTATGGATACCGCTGGAAACAGGAAAGCGATCCCGGAGTCGAGCCTGACAGGCGGGCGGCTTGGATCGCTGGGGCCGTAGCCATGTTTTAGAAATTAAGGAACTGAAAAGAAGCCTTGATTTTTTTGTTACTTTTTGCATCAAGGCAAAAAGTAAAGAAGCCAAGAAGATCAGCCACGGATTCTTAAACTTCCCGGCGCTACCCCAAACCGCTTCCTAAATGCCTTACTAAAATTCGGATACCCCCCAAACCCACACATAAACGCAATACTCTTCAATGCCATATCCGAACCCAAAATAAGCATGTGCGCCCGCTTTAGCCGCTCCTCATTATAAAACTGGTAAATGCTGGTCTTAAAAAAGTGCCTGAAGCCATCCTTCAATTTATGTTCATTGGTGCCAAAAATTCGTGACAGTTCCTGCAGGGTGGGCAAAGGATTTTCAAGGTTCGCCAGTATGTAATCATACAGCTCCTGCATCTTCACCGCATCCGCACTGAAAATCCCTTTAAGGTCTGCACGCTTATTGCGCTCGTACATATCCGAAGGATGTACCGCCATAGTCACCGAACTTATCAATATTTTAGAGCTGTGCATCAGGCGCGTTACGGTACAGAAAGCAGGCGCGGGCAAACGGTCGTCGGCAATGAATTGTAGGGGCAAGGTCGCATGAAAATCAGGATTTGCTGCGAGATCGATTGCTGTCTGCTGCCATAGCGGGATAGAATGGGATGCGAGCACCGACATAAACGGCGCATCATAAATAACGTCGGTTGACAAACCGAGAATCGACGGCACGTGCTGGTTAAAAGAACGGATCACAAAATGTTCATCCAGCACGAAAGTGCTTTGCACAAAAAAACGATAGTTTTTACGTGGGTTTACAAATCCTGTGTGGAAAACGGCTTCCCGCAACTCTTCCGCCAGCATGTTCACCAGCACTGTCAGCGCTTCCAGCTCGTCATCCCCGTCAGTTCTTTTAATGCGGAATGAAAAATTTCCTGCGGCCATCTCAAAAAGCATCTGTTGGATGAGTCTGATTCGTTTTGGGTCCTCGTCGTGCTGCATGGCTTATATTTATTGATGGTGTTTCAGGAATTCAATGGCGGAAGCCTTATCATAAAATATCCTCGCAGGAACAGGTGGCCTGCTAATCTTAAGGACAAACCGCGCAATTATAAGGGGTACGCTTCTGTGTGCATAAATGGCTGCCGCTGAGGTTAGGACTGCTGCATGCAACGCCAGGTAATCCCTTCCTGCCTTATCGGAGTCGGTAATCCCTGACAAGTCATAACAAACACAAAAATAGCGCTCCCGCTGCATCCGTAGCCGTGTCTCGGTCACCAGCTCCGCAGTAGGGAGGTCGAGTACAATATTTTCCCTGAACGACAGGTAGAATATCCTGTCGGCAATCTCAAACACCGCCATCTCATTTTCATGCCTCATCATTCCCAGCATTTTAACCGCGGCAATGTAAAAAGTTTCCACTTTCCGCAAAAAAAAGCGCCATGTCAATTTCGGAGTTTGTCTTACGAATTCAGGAATTGCACCATCCCACATCCTTGGCGGGAGCAGCTTTTATGGCCTCTTTTCAATTGTGTAGTAATTTCAAAACGGCGGTTGCAGTGGGCGAAGGAGAGTGACCCAGGAGTCGAGCCCGAAGGGCGAGCGGCTAGGGTCGCGCCGGCCGCAGCGCTGTTTTAGAAATTCAAGCAATTTAAAAGAAGCCTTGATTTTTTGCTTCTTTTGCATCAAGGCAAAAGAAGACACAAAAAAGCCTGACCAAAGTCAGGCTTTCCCCATCACTTCCTAATCCGAAAACACCACCTCAAAAAAACCGTCACCCCAAAGCTTACAACAGCCCCAACAACGGCTAATATTACGGTTCTCAAAATGTCTTCAGACAGGATTGTCGGCATAATCCCCAGTAGCGTCCCTGACGCCGTACCGGTTTTCAGGGAAACATTACTTTCCATTTCAATGGATTTCACGTTCCTCGTCAAGTGCTTCCTCGTCGACAGTAACCTGGCTTACTGCCGTGATTGCTGCCCCCGCAGTGGCAACATACGTCGCAATTTCAGTAATCTGTTCCGGCATCGTTTCGACACCTATGACTGCCGCAGCAATTGCCGTCAGTGCCATGCCGATAGAGCGCAGGATCCTGAAAAATCTTGGCGTAGGGGCCGTGGCCCTTTCGATGATGTTCATAGCTCTCATATGTCAAGGAATTTGGAGGTTGTAAATTGTTGCGGATAAAAGGCAACGGTTCCTGCACCTGGATTTAATCTGTATGTTGGGTACTGGTCCGGGACTTGCGGGGCACTTTGGTTGCCTCCGATTTCAGTAACCGGTTCCCCTAGCGGATCCCCCGATTTGGGTTTCTGCTGGTTGTCGCCACCTATGCAAAGCAGTATTTTACCTAATGGGTCACCCGTCCTCGGTGTCGTTTGCCCACCAATAGAAAGCGATGGAAAAAACTGATTATCGGATGGAAGTTTTCCCCTTTCGACAGAAATCGAAGAGACAATGGCAAGTGCCATAAAAATAGACAATAACAAAGTTCTAAAACGTGAGGCTACAGCCTCTTTCTGAATGGTTTTCATAATAATAAAATTTTAATGGTTTATAAATAAAAATAGGGGCAGCATTCACTGCCCCATAGTGGCTACAGGCCGCTTACCTTCACAAGGGAAAGCGGGTTGTATGCCCCGTTCTTGAGCGCATACATTTGCCCGTTTACCTCCTGGAAAAATTCCATGCCAATAGCAAGAAACAAAGGCTTGGTGCTTGCAGGGGTCACCTGGTTGGTCTGGGTGATGGCGACTGTTGGCGTCGCATCCCACGGCAAGACTGCAGTTTCGGAAGTCTGGACTACATATGTCTCGGCCTCGAAATCGATTTCCGCACCTCCCGACATGATTTTGAAATGCGTTGCGCCTCCCGGCGCATTGATCATGTTCGTGGGCACGAAAGGTTCAAAATCAACAGTGAGGTCACCGGTTACACGATCAATAGCAGCAATGTACGGGGCATACAAGGTTGTGCCCAGCTTTCCATTGATATTGAACTCAAAACCTTCGAGCAGTTCCGCTTCGCCGTCAATGACATTGCGGAGCCCGCGTTGGTTGGTGACATCCGCCTGGATGACTTTTACCATTTCACGCGTAAGCCGCCCCACCATCCTTCCATCGGAGGAATGGATAAGCATGCCTTTGAGGGCGGTCCTGAGCATTCTTCCGGCTTTCCCGGCACGCCCGAATTCGGCGCCGTTTTCCCGGGTTCTCTGGAAGGCAGGGTCGCTGGCGATCCTGTTGGCGTCAACACCGCCTTTTTCACGGGCAACATACCCGTCCTTAGATTTGTAAAAGGTAATGTCTCCCATCGTACCCTTCAGCTTAATGATGCCTTTTTGTCTGGCCATAATTTCTAAGATTTAAAAATTAAACAATCAGTGAATGTCATTTTCAGAAATTCGTTGCAACTAAATCTTGAATGATCTTGACCAAAATTTGGATGTAAAATCGGGTAAACAAAGCAATGGGCGGACAGGATGTCACCAGTTGGCACAAATGACGCAATAGGACATAAATGTCATATCGTCAGAGGATTGTATATTGGGAAAAAAGAATAATTTTAGCACAGTAGTAAATCGCAACTTTTTTAAACGCCAAACAAAAACGAATATGAAACCCCAATTCAAAAGGATCTGCATCTACCCAAAAGATGTTGTCGTCGTTACAGGAAAGAGTTACCGCCAAAGCATCCGCCTTTTACAGGCTATCAGGAAATCCCTGAATAAATCAGAAAAGGACTTTATTACCATTGAGGAATTTTGCACGGCTACCGGATTACCTAAGGAGGAAGTCGAACCGCTGATCTTCGGTTAATTCATAGAAGCGCCCAGTCCGAAGTACGGATAGTGTATGGCCGCTCTATAAGAGCTCATGCCTGAACTTTATCAGGATGGGCATGGCGCAGCCCTAAACGAAAATCAATAACAGGACAATCGTAACAGTTGGCCCCCGACTTACGATTTATCTTAAATTGACTATATTCGCTGAACTTCTGGGATATCCGGGCAGTTAATTTGAGGCAGACAGCCTTTAAATTCAAGAATTAAACTTATGAATCCCCAATCAGAGAAAATTTTAGGGATTAGTTTAATTTCACAACTTGGAAAGCAATCCGGCAAAAGTTTTTCTGACAATGTCCTTGTGTCAATATTAAAATTAATTGCTCCTGTTTTGCTACTTTTGTTGTGCAACCCGTCTTACGCCCAAAACCTCCCCATACCCGAAAACTACACCGTCATCGACTCCGTCTCCGGCGACTTAGACCGTGACGGCATTCCCGAACTGGTCGTCGCCTACGACACCAGAAAACAGCCCGAAGACACGCTTGAAAGCGTACCGCGTGAGCTCATCATCTACAAAACAAGCCACAACGGCTGGGAAATTTGGAAACGATCGATGCAGGCATTGTATGGCAGCCGCAGCGGCGGGATGATGGGCGACCCGTTTGAAGCCATTACGATCGAGAAAAGGATTTTGCTTGTAAGCCAAAATGGCGGCAGCAGCTGGAAATGGGGGCATACCGATAAATATCGGTACCAGCATGATGGGTTTTACCAGCGGGTACTCAAGCCAGTTTGGAAAGCCTTGCGAATATTGGGAAACCGTCGATTTCAATGTGTCGATCGGCAAAATGGTCGTGACCAAGGAATATGAAAGTTGTGACGATGAAGACCAGCAGGTCTATAAAAAGGAAAACGAAACTTTTTATCACAAAGGCGTTGTCATCACTTTTGAAGGGCGGCGTGAAAAGGAATTGGTGATCGTGACGCCGAAATATAGGCATGAGGTGTACATCATGGCAAGCGGCGGTAATTCTCAGGCGCTTACTTTTGACAATAGCTGCGGCAAGGAAGAAAAAATTACGCCGCCATCGGCCAAACCCCTTCAATGCTTCTTTCAAGCCGGTTTGCCCATTCGATGAGCACGGCGCGTTCCCGGGATTGGGGATGCAGCGCACAAGCCTTCACCCTGGGAACGAATTGTGCTTCTATTGTCGATGCCGTCGCATCGGATAACGAAAGTTGTGGCAACAGCGCAAAGATGGTTTTGGAGATTTCCATACGCGCGGTGATATTTTCAGTATGCAGGAGCTGGTGTATGAGGTGTACCATGGTGGCGTCGATTGTTTTTAGCAAAACTAGCGGTTCCCAGCCACGTGCTTTTTATAAGATTCCGTGTTAAATGTTACAGGATTTTTTTTGGCGCCGCTTATTTATACCGGCACATAAAATTGCTCCGGTCACGATGGAAGACCGGCCAATTGATTTCGAGGATCCCTGCAATCGAATCGCGCAACACCGACATGTGGTTGGGCTTGGTCAGGTAAAGCGACGCACCAAGCTTAAAGCATCTTTCCACACTGGTCATCGACGCCGAAGTCGACAATATCACGATGGGGATATTGGTAAATGCTTCGTCACTCCTGATTTCCTCGAGCGTTTCAAAGCCGTTCTTTTTGGGCATGTTCAGGTCCATGAAGATGATCGATGGCGGCGGTGCGCTTCGCAAATTCTGCAGCATCGCATCGGCCGATTCAAACAATATGGCATGTGCACCGATTTCCAGGAACGCTTCCTGGAAAAAGCTCCTGTCGTCGGGATCATCGTCGAGGTAAAATACCATTTGCCTGCTGACTTTCATAAAGTAACATTTAAACAGAATACGTCAAAATTATCGGGTCGGAGATAAGGGGTAATCAAATGGGCAAACAATTCTGTGTGGCTTATCAATTACAAGGCGTTTTTTGGGAAAACGTCATCGGATGTAGGCGTTTCGCTGGAGCTATCAACCAAAAAATAAAGAAGAGCCGCTAACAGCACACCCAAAAGCGTTAGTCTGTCAACGTGTTTAAAGTTACAAATTTTCGGGTTCAATTGTAAATAAAATTTAAATTATTCTATACTGGCCTGTCGGTTTTTATCAACAGGCTGCAAAAAAAACGCCCTACTGTTAACCCGGCAGTAAGGCGTTTCCAACAACATTCATGTGTTTACTTCTTGGGCATCGCTTCCTGGATCGGCCAGCGGTCCACATAATGGATCACCCGGTCGATCTTGTCGTTCGCATCAAAATGAAAATCCAGGTGCATCCATTGTTTCATCGTCGATCCGCCTTTGTATTTCGCAGTAACTTCATACCACGCCAGCAGCCAAACGCCGGGTTGCTCGACCGATTGCGGCTTGTTGATCTTTACCGGAAGCCAGATGTCGTTTTTGTATTCCAGGCTTTCGATGACATTTGTCCTGCGGTCGCGCCAGAATTTGTCGATCGCCACTTTGCCCACCAGGCTGTCGCCGCCATTCCAGTAGTAGTTCGCATTGTCGGCATAGTTGGCCATCCAGCCGTCGATATCGCCCCTGGCCATCGCATACATGGCTTTTTTGCCGATTTCGGTGTATTTGGCATCGGCAAATTCTGCCGGGGCATCGGCACTTGCAGTGGCTGCCGGCGTCACTTCGGTGGTTTCGGCAGTGGTCTCTTTTTTGCAGCCTGCCATCAGCAGGCATACGGCAAGGAAGTATAGTATTCTCATATCATAATTTGGATTGGTTTACTGTTGAACGTTTGGTACGGGATTATTTGGCTTCGAGCAATTTTTCACCGTAATAAATGATCTCGTTGGTGATCTTGCCTTTGTTGTCGAAATTGTGGATCAGGAATACCGACAATGTAATTTTCTTTTTATCCGATTTCCGCTCCAGCCTGAAGTTCCACCACGATTGTACAATGTCCTGGTTGTCGAGTTCGTAATGGAGGTAATCGGGGTAGCCCGTGATATCAATCCCGAGCAGATTGAAATTGTCGAGCAGGCTTTTTTCCTTCGCTTTTTGTTCGGTCAGCGTTAAGGCTTTTCCATCGGGCTGGTTGTTGTCGATGAAGACGGCGTCCGCATCATAAAAGCTGTAGGCTTTCTCGAAATCCTTGTGCTCAAAGGCATACATCATTTTGCGGACGGTGTTGATGTATTCGTGGTGGTTGTAGATTTCGCCGTTTCGCCTCGGCGCGTTGCTTTCGCGGATTTCGGCGCCGATCAGGGCGTTGGTATAACTGATGATGGTTTTGATCTTGTTGTTTTTGTCAACCATATACAAGCGGTGTATCGGCATGTTGATCTTTACGCCGGTCTTGTTGTGCACGCCGGTCAGGTCTTCCCAGGTCTGCACCCAAATGATGGTCTTGTCGTTTTGCTCGGCATATTCTATGGCATCGGGATAAGCGTCTTTCGCACGCTTGATGGTCAGGTAATCGACGTTTTCTTTCCAATAGGCGACATCTCTCAGGAAAGCGGCCTTGTCCTGGCCTTTGTCTTCGGGATTGTTGTTGGTGCCGTTATACGCCTTGAAATCGTCGGTCAGGTAAGAGCCGACTTTGGTTACATCACCGGCAACAAACGCTTTGGTCATGGCTTCCACCACATCGATAGCGGGATGCTGGATATAAATGGTGCCGTTTGTTTTTTTCTGGGAATGGGCCACGACAGTGACCATCAGCCATAGGGCCAACATCATTTTTTTCATCTTGTTTGGAATTATTGGTTTGGACTATTAAATTTAACATTATTTATTGATTGTCAGCGATTTATGTTTATAAATTGTGGTTTAAGGCGCTGAAAATCAATTTTTGCCGATTCGTTGTAGGATAAGGGTTACTCCAGGTTGGCCATTCGGTTTCTCGTCATTCGCAATAAGTTTCCTCCAAAATTGTGAAAGTCATTAATAGCCAACCCGGATAATGGAACTTTTCCCTATTTTTACCAAAATTATTAGCACATGTGTACGAATACAAAAAATGAATTTATGCAGGAAGCCATTCGCCTGTCGATTGAAAATGTAACGTCTGGCAACGGCGGCCCCTTTGGCGCCGTGATCGTAAAGGATGGAAAAATTATTGCCCGTGGCGCCAACCAGGTGACATCGTCAAACGACCCGACGGCACATGCCGAAGTGGTGGCCATCCGCAATGCCTGCAAAGAACTCGGAAGCTTCCAGCTCGACGGCTGTGAAATCTATACCAGCTGTGAACCCTGCCCGATGTGCCTCGGTGCCATTTACTGGGCCAGACCCGATAAAATGTATTTCGCAAATACCAAAAGGGATGCAGCCGATATCCTGTTCGACGACCAGTTTATCTACGATGAGATCGAAATCCCTTTCGAGAACAGGAAGCTGGTCACCGAGCAGATGATGCGTGAAGAAGCATTGGAAGCCTTCAGGCTCTGGTCGGAAAGCATCAACAAAATCGAATACTAGTCCATGATCCAGTTTCTCCTCAACAACCGGCTGGTCCGCACAGAGGTCGCGCCCAGCACCACGTTGCTCGATTTTATCCGTTATGACGAAAACCTGCGCGGCACGAAAATCGGCTGCCGTGAAGGCGATTGCGGTGCCTGTACGATCCTGGTCGGTTCGCTTAAGGATGAAAAGCTGGAATACATGAGCGCCACCTCATGCCTGACGCCATTGCCGAATGTGCATGGCAAGCATGTCGTGACCGTCGAAGGGCTCAACCTGCCGAACAAGCTCAACAAGGCACAGCAGGCCATGGTGGAATGTTCGGGAACCCAATGCGGGTTCTGTACGCCAGGGTTTGTCAATTCGCTTTGCGGTTATGCGCTGACAACTGTAAAACCCAATACCGAAAGCGCCATCAGTGCCATCGACGGAAACATCTGTCGTTGCACCGGATACAAATCCATCGAGCGTGCTGCAGCGAAACTCTCCGAGCAGTTGCTTCAAAAAGACAACCACCAGCCTTTATCGTGGCTTGTGGCCAATGATTTTATCCCCGATTATTTTTTGGATGTCGAAGAAAGGCTGAAAGAAATCCAGCCGACATGGGTTTCCAATGGGAAGATTGCAGTAGGCGGCGGAACCGATTTGTATGTCCAGAAGCACGACGACATGCATGATATGGATCTCGATTATCTTTTCGACAGGACCGAGCTAAACGGCATTACTTTCAATGGAAACCAATGCACCATGAAGTCATCGGTCACGGTTTCTGACCTGATCAACAATAAGACCCTGCTGGAAACCATACCCAATTGGTATTCGTATCTGAAATTGGTTTCTTCAACACCCATAAGAAATATCGGCACTATTGCAGGCAATCTTGCCAATGGTTCCCCGATTGGCGATTTTACGATCATCCTTCTGGCGCTCAAGGCGGAAATCACTTTGGCCAATGCAGCAAATGATGTCACAAGACAGTTGCCGTTAAAGGATTTTTATCTCGGCTACAAGACACTGAATAAATCTGAAGACGAGATCATTACATCCATCACTTTCGGACTGCCGACAGCCAGCCAGTTCCATTTTGAGAAAGTGTGCAAAAGACAATACCTCGACATCGCCAGTGTCAATACGGCATTTCAGATATTTACCGATGGAAACATAATCACGGAAGCCCATTGCGCTATGGGCGGTGTCGGGCCAATCCCGAAATATCTGGCCAGGACCGGCGAATTCCTATCGAATAAAGAAATGTCTGCGGAAACCATCCGGCAGGCCGAAGCAATTCTGCAAACCGAATTGTCGCCCATCAGCGACGCCCGTGGCACGGAAGCCTACAAGCGTTTGCTCGCACGCCAGCTGTTCTTCGCCCATTTCATCACGTTATTCCCGTCCATCAAAATGCACGACCTGATATGATCAATATAGATGCACAAAACCACGTCAAAGGAAAGTCGATTTATCTCGATGATGTCCAGGAACTGCAGGGCACCCTGTACGCTTTGCCTTTTGATGCGACCGTTGCGCATGCGAAGATTACCAATTTAGATGTGAGCCTGGCGCTGAAAAGTAAGGGCATCGTCACCATTCTTACGGCTAAAGACATTCCGGGCGAGAACCAGATTGGCGGCATCATTCCCGATGAGCCTTTGTTTGCCGATGGGGAAGTCCATTTTCGCGGCCAGGTCATTGCACTGATCGTCGGGACTTCGGAGCACCATTGCATCCAGGCGCGCAAACTGATCAGGGTCGATTTTGAAGAATTGCCCGTAATCACCGATCCGCGTGAAGCACAAAAGCAAAACAAGCTGATCATTCCGCCAAGGTCATTTCGTTTGGGAAATACCGCCGATGCCTGGGCGCAATGCGACCATGTCTTTGAAGGCCGCAGCGATGTGAACGGGCAGGAACATTTATATATTGAAACACAGGGCGCCTATTCGCGCCCGAAAGAAGACGGCAGCATTGTCGTGTCGTCGTCAACGCAATCACCAACTGCGGTGCAAAGAACAATTTCAAGGGTTTTGGATATTCCGATGCATAAAGTAGAAGTCGACACCGTTCGCCTGGGTGGCGGCTTTGGCGGCAAGGAAGACCAGGCGACGCCCTGGGGTGTGATGGTCGCCTTGGCCACGCAGATTTTACACAAGCCCGTGAAGCTGTCGATGCACAGGATGGACGACATGCGGATGACCGGAAAGCGACATCCGTATTCCGCCGATTTTAAGATTGGGCTGACCAAAGATTTAAAGATATTGGCGTATGAAGTCACGCATTTCCAAAACGCAGGCGCGGCAGCAGACTTGTCGCCCGCAGTAATGGAGCGCACATTGTTCCATTCGACCAATGCGTATTATGTGCCGAACGTATCGGCTACGGCGTACAGTTGTAAAACCAATTTGCCCCCGAATACGGCTTTTCGTGGTTTTGGCGGTCCACAGGGAAAATTCGCCATTGAAGCGGCCATTGTAAAAGCGGCAGAATCCTTGGGCATATCCCCGGCCGCTATCCAGAAAGCGAATCTTGTGGTTGATGGCAGTGAATTGTCGTACGGACAAATCCTGACACAAACCGAAGCCCATGCCACTTGGACAGCCTGCATGGAAAATTATGATTACGCTTCACAAAAAAAGCGTGTCGCCGATTTCAACCAAACCAATACGCGATTTAAAAAAGGATTGGCGGTACAGCCGATTTGTTTCGGGATTTCGTTTACCAATACGATGATGAACCAGGCCCGCGCGCTCGTGCATATTTATTACGATGGAAGCGTCGTCGTGAGTACCGGCGCGGTCGAAATGGGGCAGGGCGTAAATACGAAGCTGGTCCAGGTCGTTACCGATACGTTTGGGATTGATGCATCGCGGGTCAGGATCGAATCGACCAATACGCTGCGGGTGGCCAATACGTCACCAACAGCGGCGAGTGCGGGCGCCGATCTCAACGGAAAAGCGCTCCAGATTGCCTGCAACAATTTATTGGAAAGATTGAAGCCGCTGGCGAATGCCGAGGTCGATCCGCAAGAAATCAGCATCATGGAAGAATGGGTCTATCGCAAAGGCGTGAAAACCGACATGCGCTGGACCGACCTGATCATGGTGGCTTTTACCAAAAGGATTGCGCTGACCGAAAATGCACATTATGCGACACCGGTGATCCATTTCGACAAGACGAAAGAGAAAGGTCATCCGTTCGCCTATCATGTTTATGGCACGTCGATCTTTGAAGTAACCGTCGATTGCCTGAAAGGAACGTATGATTTCGACAGTGTCAACATCGTACACGATTTCGGCAAGAGCATGAACCACACGATCGACAACGGCCAGATCGAAGGCGGGCTTGTGCAGGGCATCGGCTGGATGACGCTGGAAGAAATTGTTTACAACGAACAGGGGCGTTTGCTCTCGAATGCCTTGTCGACCTACAAAGTGCCGGATATTTATTCCGTGCCAAAGGAAATCAACATCAAACACCACGATACCCAAGGCCACGAGCTCGCAATCAAAAAGTCGAAAGCCGTAGGTGAGCCGCCATTGATGTATGGCCTGGGCGCTTATTTTGCGATCCGTGATGCCATCAAGGCGTTCAATCCCGGAGTTGAGCTTGCAGTCAATGCGCCTTACACGCCCGAAAAGGTATTGATGGATCTTTACAGACAATAGTTTCAATTCCATGGCGATAGATTTTTACCAGAAGATGCACGACATGTTGCAGGAAGAACGGCGTTTTGTCCTGATGGTCGTTGTCGCCAATGAAGGAAGTAGCCCCGGACGGAAAGGCTTTAAAATGGCAGTTTCCAAAACCTATATGTTCGGCACGATTGGCGGCGGCATCATGGAGCACAAGCTGGTGGAATTTGCGCGAAGCCTGCTTCACAAACCTTCATTTGAGCCATTCCTCAAGCACCAGATCCACGATAAATCCGCACCCAGCAACCAATCGGGAATGATTTGTTCCGGGCACCAGACGATCGCGTTTTACGATGTCGATGAAAAGTACGGCACATTATTGAATTCGATCGCAAACAAGGAAATCCCTATGATCCATTTTTCGGAGGAAGGAATAGGTGCCGTCAAAGAAACGAAACCGCACGAATGGCATTATGCCGAACCGTTGTCGTCACAAAACAAAGTATATGTCATTGGCGGCGGACATGTCGGGCTGGCGTTATGCGAAGTATTGTCGCGGCTCGATTTTGAAATCCACATTCTCGACCATCGCGAAAACCTCAATACGATGGCGGCAAATGTTTTTGCGCACCATCACAGTATCGTGGAATTTGAAAAAATCGAACAGCATGTTCCAGAAGACGAAAACACGTATGTGGTCATTATGTCTTTTGGCTATCGTACCGATGAGGTCATTATCAGGCAGCTGCTCGGCAGAAAATACAAATACATCGGCCTGATGGGCAGTAAAGAAAAAATCGCCACCTTATTCAAAAACCTGGTTGCCGATGGCTTCAGCCAAAAGGATATCGATTTTGTCCATGCGCCGATAGGCATCGACATCAAAAGTGAAACCACCCAGGAAATCGCAATCAGCGTCGCGGCTGAACTCATAAAAACCAAGAACAAAGGATGATTTCCGTCAACGAAGCTTTTTCGATATTGAACAGCCTTGACTTTTCCTTAAAAGAAAAAGACGTTGCGCTTTGGGATGCACGAAACCATATCTTGGCGGAAACCGTGATTTCCCCGATCCATATGCCGCCGTTCCGCCAGTCGAACATGGATGGCTTTGCATTGGCATTGCATGAGGCATTGACGTATGAAATCATTGGTGAAATCAAGGCGGGCGATACACATCAGGTGATCCTTCAACCCGGGCAGGCCGTCAAAATATTTACCGGAGCAGCCGTTCCCGATTCAGCCCAGGCCGTGATCCAAATCGAAAAAACTGAAGTAAAAGAAAATCAACTGATACTTCAGGAGAAAGTATCACCGGAATTAAACGTCAGGCCATTAGGCTCACAAATTCTAAAAGGTTCTATTGCGCTTGAAAGAGGTGCATTCTTAAATCCTGCAGCAATTGGCTTTTTGTCGGGCTTGGGCTTCACGTCCGTGAAAGTATATCAAAAACCCACCGTTGGCATTGTCATTACCGGAAACGAATTGGTCAAAGCAGGACAAAATTTGCCTCATGGAAAAGTCTACGAAAGCAATGCCATCATGCTCCAGGCAGCTTTATACCAATCGCATTATGAAAATGTTTCCCTGTATGAAGTCGAAGACGATTTTGAAAATACAAAAAGCGCTTTGCAAAAAGCCCTTGCAGAAAACGCCGTGATTTTGGTTTCCGGCGGCATATCGGTCGGGGATTACGATTTTACCGGAAAAGCTTTGGAAAGCCTCGGTGTGGAAACGCTCTTCTATAAAGTCAGCCAAAAACCCGGAAAGCCGCTTTTTGCAGGAAAGCTCAAAGACAAAATTATTTTCGCCCTGCCCGGAAATCCCGCGGCGGCATTGACGTGTTTTTATATCCATGCCCGCCCGGTGCTTGACAGGCTTTCTGGAATTCGGTCTGGATTTGAGCCGGTTACCTGCAAAAAACTCGCCCACGATTTTGAAGTCAGCAACCCGCGCGACCAATTCTTAAAAGCGGTAATTGCTGCCGATGAGGTGTCAATTTTGCCGCACCAGGATTCTTCGATGCTCGATTCCTTTGCACTTGCAAATGGACTCGTATATTTGCCGGCTGGAAATTATCGAAAAAGCAAAGGCGAACAGGTGTCAATTTACCTGATTTAAGTTGCTATTAAATGGTTAAACATTTCAATTTTTTTTATGGAGTTAGGGTTTTTACAATGGGTTGGGTATGCCGCGTCGGGAATTATCGTGTTGTCGATGACGATGAATTCGATCATCAAGTTTCGATGGATCAATCTTTTGGGCGCTTCGTTGTTCTCGATTTATGGCTATTCGATTGGTGCCATTCCGGTGGGCGTGCTGAACAGCATTATTGTCTGCATCGATATTTATTACCTCTATACGATCTATTCGAAAAAAGAAGTGTTTGAAATCCTTGAAATCAATTCCGGGAGCGAATACCTGAAAAGGTTCCTGAAATTCCACGATGCGCGCATCCAGAAAATTTGTCCTGGATTTTCGTATCATCCCGATAAGAATTCGGTGAGTTTCTTTATTTTGCGCAACATGTCGGTGGCTGGCTTGTTCCTTGCGCACCGCGACAACGATACCGTATTGACGGTCAACCTCGATTATGTCCTTCCCGAATACAAGGATTTCAAGAACGGGAAATACGTTTATTACAAGGTCAGTGAAAAATTTAAGGAAGCCGGTTTTACGAGCGTGGTAGCCGAAGGAAACAACCAGCGTTATTTCGATTACCTTAAAAAACTCGGGTTTAGTGAAGTGAAGCCGGGTATTTATACCAGGGAATTATAATTTCAGATGATGAAAAAAACAGTGTTATTGCTGGTGATGTTGGTCGGGTTGACGGCCATGGCACAACGGAAAATTACGCCAACTAAAAGTTTTAGTGTTAAGGGAAAAGTCAAAAAGGAACAAGCTTTTACATTGAAGCAGCTAGATAGTTTTCCAAAAACCGCTATTGCTGACAGAATCGTCTACAACCACAAAGGCGAGGCGAAAGACACGATACGGAATATGAAAGGCGTGTTGCTGACAACTGTGCTTTCCAAAATGGAATTTACATACGAAAAGCCTAAAGAACTCAATGAATTCTATTTTGTCTGTATCGCCTCAGATGGCTACAAAGTGGTCTTTTCATGGAACGAAATCTATAATACCGAGATTGGCAATAACCTTTATATCGTAACGGAAATGGATGGAAAAGCCGCGAAAGACATGGAGCAGCGGATTTTGCTGTTAGCTGCTTCCGACCTGAAAACCGGCCGCAGGTATATCAAAGGATTCGAAAGAATTGAAGTAAGGCGCGTAGAATAAACTCGTTATCTTTGTAAATCAACATTTTAAATATGCTGCTCGCTGATCTCATTCCATCGCCATTATTGCTGATCCTGCTTCCGATCGTCGCGTTTCTCTATTCGAGTGTCGGACATGGCGGTGCGAGCGGTTATTTGGCGCTGATGAGCTTTTTTGCCTTTCCGGTCACCGTGATGAAACCGACGGCGCTGGTCTTAAATATCCTGGTGTCGGCGATTTCCTTTTATTTTTATTATCGTGAGAAGAAATTCGAATGGAAACTATTTTATCCGTTTGCGATCACGTCGATCCCGTTCTCTTTTTTTGGCGGCATGCTGACGATAGAAGCCCATTACTATAAAATCATATTGGCCACTGTGCTGATTGTTGCTGTAATGCGATTGCTGGGGCTGTTTGGAAAAGGCCCTGTCAAAGAAAAACCTGTCAACCTGCCTTTGGCGTTGTTTATTGGGGCTGTCATTGGTTTTCTGTCCGGATTAATCGGTATTGGTGGCGGCATTATTTTAAGTCCGGTAATTTTGTTGTTGGGCTGGGGAAATATGAAGCAGACAGCGGCAGTTTCTGCACTCTTTATTTTTGTAAATTCGATCGCAGGATTGTTCGGGTTTGTGTCTAAAGGCGGTATTCTGCCAGCGTCGGCTACACCGTTGATTGCGCTGGCGGTGGTTGGCGGAATTTTCGGAGGGTATTATGGCAGCCGGAAATTCAACACGCTCACTTTGCGCAATGTGCTGGCTTTGGTCCTTGGAATCGCGATCGTAAAATTGTATACGACCTGATGGATATCCGGATAAAATATTTTGGTGCGATTGCCGATGTGACGGGGAAAAAAGAAGAATCGTTTCCGTTGCAAGACGGTAGTATTTTGTTGTCGGATTTGAATGATAAGCTGACGGCGATGTATCCCGGAATAAAAAGCATTCCGTACAGCATTGCTGTCAATCAGGCCATTTCCAAAGAAAATGCATGGATATATGCCAATGACGAAGTGGCCTTTCTTCCGCCATTTGCCGGCGGCTAATAAAGTTACGATGAATTCAAAAAGGTATAATCGACAAATTGCCCTTCCCGAAATCGCTATTTCCGGACAGCAAAAGCTCGCCAGTGCGAAAGTGCTGGTCGTCGGTGCCGGAGGTTTGGGCTGTCCGGTATTGCAAAACCTGGCTGCGGCCGGCGTGGGCCATATCGGGATTGTTGATGGCGATGTCGTCGAAGAAACCAATCTGCACCGCCAGTTTTTGTACTCAAAAGACGATTGCGGAAAAAATAAAGCTGTTGTTGCCAAAGACGCTATTTTAAAGCAAAATCCGGAAATCAATGTCGTTGCGTATCCCGGACATTTTACCGAAGCAAATGCGTTCACGATCGCTGCTGGCTATCATATCATGGTAGATTGCACAGACAATTCCCAGGCGCGTTACCTGATTAATGACGTGTCGCTCATGCAGAAGGTTCCGATGGTGTATGCTGCGGTCCACAGATTCGACGGGCAATTGTCGGTGATGAATTACAAAAACGGACCTTCATACCGTTGCTTGTTTCCCGAAAAGGAATTGTTGGCAGACAATTGCAATGATGTCGGTGTTCTCGGTGTCGTGCCGAATATATTGGGCGTTTTGCAGTCGAATGAAGTGTTGAAGATCATTCTTGGAATCGGAAATATTCTTAATGGAAAATTGCTGGTTATGAATGTTTTAGATTCCGATACCAAAACAATAAGTTTTAAAAAAGTTGAAACTGAAATCACTATAGGATTGCAAAATGAGCAAAGGATTTCGAATGCATCAAATGGCAAAATTGGCGGTTTGACCGCTTCGGCTTTTTTGACTGCTATCGACGATAAAAAATTGTTGGTGATTGATCTAAGGGAAAGTTATCAGGAGCCAAAGCTCACTTTTGAAAATGTTGTCCAGGTGCCGGTTTCGGAATTGGAGAATTATTTGGAATCCATCGACAAAAACAGGAAAGTTGTCTTGTTTTGCCAGCACGGCCAAAACAGCCTGGTGGCGGCAAAGTACATGGCTAAAATGGGCTTTGCCAATGTTTTGCATCTCGAAAACGGAATCGCGTCATTACCTGAAAATATTGTTACATGACTTCTAATCCTAAAAAATCCGCTTTTGTCCAGGGTCCGATCGCTGCGGCGTTCATCCTTTCCAGCACATTGGGATCCTAAGCTTAGAATTCCACGTGGACAAGTTGT
>JADMIO010809267.1_pt1 | contig 91676 bp, 86 predicted proteins | sample 8958161 | NCBI WGS metagenome assembly JADMIO01 (sample SAMN16585339, study PRJNA669376) | soil metagenome | isolation source: Crop rotation soil | place: USA: Cullars Rotation, Alabama | collected 2011
TGAAATAGTTCACGACCACCCGCGCTTTCGCAATACCAATTACTTTTCCCAATTCAATCTCTGCCTTCCCTTCGCGAATCATTTCCCGATGCCACTAACTTTTAATATTAAAATGCTTCGCATTTTTTTGCCACAGATTTATCGGATTACACGGATTTGATTGCAAGGGATCTAGTCCAACTCCGTGAAAATTTGTGAAATCCGTGGCAAGCTGGTTTTGTCTGATGTCATTTCTTTTCCTTGAAATAGTTCACGACCACCCGCGCTTTCGCAATACCAATTACTTTTCCCAATTCGATCTCTGCTTTTCCTTCACGAATGATCTCCTGGATGCTTTTTACCGATTTGAATTCCTTCAACAACTGATCAGCTGTATTCTTGCCAATACCATGTATTGATTCCAGTTCATTTTTAAATGTGCCACTGCTTCTTTTGTTGCGATGAAAATTTATTCCGAACCGGTGTACCTCATCGCGGATCCTCCGAATGAATTTTAAACTGGCACTATTGTAAGGCAATTGCAATGATGCCGAATCGCCTGTAAAAAATAATTCTTCTTCATTCTTGGCAAGACCGGTGAGCGTCATTTTGCCTTCGAGATCCAGTTCCTTTATCGCTTCCATGGCGGCGCTTAACTGACCCTTCCCACCATCGATGATCACCAGCTGAGGTAAGGAATCGCCTTCTTCTGTGACTCGCTTATAACGTCTGTAAACCGCTTCTTTCATAGTGGCAAAGTCGTTGATGCCTTCCACAGTTTTTACATTGAAATGCCGGTAGTCCTTTTTACTGGGCTCTCCATTCTTAAAACAAACCATCGCGGACACCGGGTAGCTCCCCTGGAAATTTGAATTGTCGAAACATTCGATGTGCACGGGTAATTGGGGCAATTGCAGGTCTTCCTGTAGCTGCTCCAATAATTGAAGTTTATCAGATTTGATATTTAAGCGAAGTCTTTCTTTTCTTTTCAGTTCTTCAATAAAATGCGCTGTATTTTTTGCTGAGAGATCCAGGAGCTTTTTTTTGTCACCTCCTTTTGGGACGGTGATAATGATATCCGGTTGTGGATATTCAATCATGAAGGGGACAACGATCTCTATCGCATCACTGTTGAAGTTTGTCCTTAATTGTGCGATAGTGAAACTCAATATCTCTTCCACCGTCTCATCCAAATGTGTTTCTGCCTGGCTGGTTTGGGTTTGAATGATCGCACCGTTTCGTACCATCAGGTAGTTCACATAAGCAATATCTTTTTCTTTCAATATCGAGAATACATCCAGGTTGCTGGTTCTTGTATTTGCGACCACGGATCTTGCCTGGTAGTTTTCGAGAAAATCAATTTTCTTTTTAGTGATCTCTGCTTTTTCAAATGCAAGACCCGTTACATGTTCTTTCATTTCATTTTTGAAATGACGTATCACGGGCGCCATGTTTCCGCGCAGGAGGTTTTTAAGTTGCGCAAGATCTTCTGCATAATCCTCTGGTGTCTGTAATCCTTCACAGGGTCCTTTGCAGTTGCCCAGGTGATATTCGAGACAAACTTTGAATTTCCCTTTTTTGATATTATTCTCGGTCAGATTCAGTGAACAATTTCTAAGTTGAATGGTTTGTTTTATAAAACCGAGTAACTCTTTCACTTTTTTTACAGAAGTATAAGGGCCGAGGTATTCTGAACCATCTTCTATTTTCTTTCGGGTAAGAAAGACCCGTGGAAAGGGTTCGTTCTTGATAACCATAAACGGATAACTCTTATCATCCTTCAGATTGATATTGAAACGCGGCTGAAATTGTTTGATCAGCGTATTCTCCAGCAGAAATGCATCCTGCTCGGAATTCACGATCGTAAACTCGATGCGATGGATTCTTTGTACGAGCTCGTGCGTTTTGTAACTCGTGAATGTTTTATTGAAATAGGAGCCAACCCGCTTTCTTAAATGTTTGGCCTTACCGACATACAATAGCTGATCACCCGCGTCAAAATATTTATAAATGCCGGGTTGGGCGGGGATCGTTGCTGCAATAGCCTGGAATTCTGTGCTGGTCATTGTCTGTAATCTCCATTCCAGGTTACCCTGGTAACGGTATTGGTCTCAGGTTGTCCTGGTAATTGACGGGTCGTTGCGATCTGGAAACTTTTATCCATCTGCCACAACATATTCTTTTCAACCAGGCTGTCCCGGTTGCTGATGATCTTCGTGATGATGATACTGGTAACCTGGTCGCCGTTTACTGTTCCGGGTGTGATCAGCACTTCTTCTTTTCTAACCGGCTGTTTATTCGGATCATTGGCTGTATAGGTAATGATAACACGGTTTAAACTCTGATCAAACCTCGAGGCTTCGGTATAATTTTTTGCAATTTCCGGATCTCCGAGATCTGGCAGGTCTAAAAACTCTTTTGACACTGATTCAAAATCCTCTCTTCTGATATAAGTAGTATCCTGTTGAATACTATCCGTCGAGACAACTTTTAGGATGCTATAAAGTGATGTGTCAACATGATTCACCTGGGCACGGATCAGGGAAGCAGTGGAAATGAATTTTTTTGTTGGCTTTTTTTCGGCGGACTTACAGCTCGTGAACGTCAAACCGGCGATACCAAATAAGAAAAATATTAGTCGGGGCATTCACAAAATTACCCAAACAAATGGCAAAAAAAAGTGAAGAACTTATCATCTGGGGGCGTTGATTATTGATAATTGATCATTGAGCATTGAACATTTGTCCGTCCCTGAAATAGGTTGACCACAAATTGGTCATCTATTATGAAAGCAAAAGTCACGCTTCTCAGAAAGCACCGGGCATTTTCCGAAGAGTTTAAGAAAGAGGTTGTAATGAACTTCGAGCACGGAAAATATAGTGTCCAACAACTTAGTAGGCTCTACGGTATCGATTTTCAGTTAATTTACAATTGGATTTACAAATTTTCCTCTTTTAACGAAAAAGGATATCGAATTGTAGAGATGAAACAAAGCAGTACTTCTAAACTAAAAATGCTTGAGCAAAAGGTGAAGCAACTTGAGCAAACGCTTGGGCAGAAACAAATCCAAATTGAGTTTTTAGAAAAAATGATCGAGATCGCCGAAAAGGACCTTCACATCGATATTAAAAAAAAGTCTTTCACCCCACCATCAATTGGTTCCGGCAAACGCGCAAAAAATTGAGCTATTCTTTAAATGGTTTGTATAGAGCTATTGGTATCAGCAAGCAAGCTGTAAACCAATATAACAAGCGAGAAGAACAGCTCAACATGCAATTATTGGGGTTGATTGCCGAAGCTGAGGCATTGCGTAAAGAACATCCTGGTTGTGGGGTAGACAAAATGTATTATGTTTTACAGCCTTCTTTTATTGGAAGGGATCGTTTCATAGAAATCATGATGGACGTGGGTTTTAGGCTGAAGAAACCGAAGAACTTCAAACGAACCACCTATGCCACCAAAACGCATTATCCGAACCTGGTAAAAGGGATGCTTATATCTGCACCTTCAACAGTGTGGCAATCCGATATCACCTATATCCGGCTGGGAGACAAATTTTACTATGCCGTTTTTATAATTGATGTGTATACAAAGAAGATTGTTGGTTATAAACTATCCTCTCATATGCGCGCCATTGCCAATGTTGAGGCATTGTCAATGGCGCTTAGAGTAAATGAAGCCCCAACAATCCATCATTCAGATAGAGGGAGTCAATATGTCTACACAGAATACGTCAAGCTCTTAATGGATAATAATGCTCAGATCAGCATGGGCTTGAAAGCTCAAGAAAATGCGTATGCTGAACGAATAAACAAAACAATCAAGGAAGAGTACCTGGATCTATGGCAACCGAAATCTTACGGACAATTAAAAACCCAGGTAAATAAAGCGGTAAATCACTATAACTACAAACGGCCACACAATCATCTAAATAGGTTAACACCTATTGAATTTGAAAGGAAATACTTTAAAGACCCTCAATTTAAAAAACCCTCATTCACTATCTTTAATGATAACAACATTCAAAAACCGGTCAACACTATTTAGGGATGGGCAATTTTCACTCTGATGAAACGCTCAATATTCAATACTCAACTCTCAATGTTCAATTGACAACGTGGAAAATATGAAATTTAAGGATTACGAAGCATCACACCCACCTTCAAACCAAAGTCAAATATGTGTTCTTTGACAGGATAGGTTTCTTTGAAACTGGAAAGCATCTGGTAACGAACCTGTGGACCTACTTTCCATTGAATTTTACCAGTGTTGTAAGTAGCATAGGCTTCAAATCCACCGCTGAAGTTCCATTTACGGGTGAGTGAAGGCATCTCTACATAATTCTTATAATCCGTAGAGATAAGGTAAGCTCTGTCGCCTAGGATATAAGTGGGTTGAACAGTTGCTGCAACTCCGATCTTGGTTTTACCCGAACCACTGAGTTTCAGATCAAGTCCGATCGGTAATGAAGCTGAGAAATATAAATTATGTAACCAGCCCGCATCATCCCCATTAAAGTTGCGGTAGTTTGTAAAACTTGATACTGCTGAATTAGAACCGGTGCCCGTATTCAGTGCGATCGTCGCTACTTCACTTGAATACGTGTAAGCGAGGATATCATACTTGCTTACATTGAACTGCATACCCGCAATAATTTTCAGACTTTTTGAAAGCGGATATCCGGCGCTGAATCCTAACTGTAAACCGATATCAGGTTTGTGAGTAACAAGGCTGTTAATATCGGCAATGGCCGTATAATAACTCAGGGAATTATTAGTAGCATCTGCAGCTTTGATGAAATCTTTATTTTCTCCAAGTTTACGATAGCTGATAGTTGGTGAGAAGTATACTTCCCATGTTAGTTTCTTTCTACGATGAGAGAAAGCGTTAACGACACTCTCGATAGTCATCGGGTATTCAGGTCTTATCAGATCGCTCTTAGTTTGCTCGGTCGCTACCGGTTCTGTTACCTTGGTCTCTGCAACAACCGGGAGATCATTTTTCACAACATTATTCTTTGTTGTATTAGCAGGACGATTTGAAACTGGCTGACGAACTGCAACGGGATTTGATTTAGTGATATTGACCGGTTGCACATTAACCGAAGGAACCTCCAATGGTTTTTCGATCGATGCAATGCTGGATGCATCTTCTGTAAAATCAGGAGCGCTGCTTGCCGAAAGATCCGGGAATACTCTTGCATTCAGGTTCTGATCAGGAGTAATGAAACGATCAGCATTCTTTGATGGCTTATTTGTTTTAACAAGGATCTGCGGTGCAGGCTGTTCTTGTTTTGCAGAAGAAATATTTTTAGCAACAACAGGAACACTGGTGATCTCAGCTCTCTTATCATGATTCAACATCACCCAGGTTACCGCTCCGGTTGTCAGGAGTAATAATGCAAATCCAATGCTGTACCAACGTCTGCGGGTATGTAATGAATGATGGATGTTCTTCCATACTTTTTCAGACGGAAACATCCTGTACTGGTCAGCATTTTGTTTTACAAACCTCTCAAAATCCCTGTTATTGAAACTGTTCTCCATAACCAGCTATTCTGTTTGGGTACTTAATTATCGACGGGCCACGGCAGCCAGCCAATCTGTTTGTTTTGGTTTTTGTAATATTCTTTTTCTTATCAAAATATCTTCCAGCATTGCCTTGGCTCTCGTATACTGGCTTCGACTTGTACTTTCTTCGATATCCAGCATATTAGCGATCTCACGGTGACTGTACCCTTCCACAGCATAAAGATTCAACACAGTTCTGTACCCGATCGGTAGCAGTCGTATACATTCCACTACTTGCTTGGCCTGGATGATAGCCGGAACGCTATCCTCACGTACCTGAACTCCCGTTGCGTGAATAATGTCCACGCTTTCATTGAACTTTTTATTCTTCTTCAGAATATTGATGCAGGTATGAACGACGATCCTTCTGATCCAACCTTCAAATGCCCCGCGGTTCTCAAACGTGTGAACCTGTGTAAAGACCTTTATAAAACCCTCCTGTAACATGTCCTCTGCATCCTCCCGGTTATGCGCAAAACGATAACACACCGCCAGCATCTTTGGACTGTACCTATTGTACAGCTCCCGTTGGGCGGTGGCATCATTCTGTAAACAACCTTTTAAAATGGCTTCCTCGGTCATAATTGCCTTTGGCTGCCTTAAATTTAGACAATTTTCCTGTTCTAATGCTGCACAGTATTGTAAAATCTGCCTTTATTTTCAGCGGATTCGATGAATAAAGGTCAAGGCGCCGGTAATCTAACGCTAATTTGCTGTTTTACTATATATCACCAGGGGGGAACCGGTGACCGGATTATCCACAATTGTACTCTTTACATTGAATACATTTTCGATCAATCTTTCTGAGATCACAGCTAATGGTTTACCCCTTGCTACAAGTTCTCCTTCTTTTAAGAAGAACAACTTGTCTCCGTATTGTATGGCAAGATTTATATCATGGATAACCGCCACCAACACCGTATCTGTCGATGTAAAACTTTTTGCCAGTTGCAAAAATTCATGCTGATAGTTAATATCAAGACTTGTAAGGGGTTCATCCAGGAATAAATAACGGGCACCATTAGCAGGTTGTTCCCACACTTGTGAGAGTACCCTGGCAAACTGAACCCGCTGTTTTTCGCCACCACTTAATGTCAGATAATTTCTATTTCGGAACGAATGGAGGTCCATTCTATCCATCACTTCTTCACAAATGGATTGATCTTTTTTTCCCGGATTAAATGCGAAGTGCGGGTAACGACCCATCATCACCACTTCTTCAACGGATAATGGAAAACTTAGTTCCGGTTGCTGACTCATCACTGCTCGCTGTCTGGCAAGTGCATCTTTTTTTATAGAGTGAAGATTTTCATTTTCATAAAAAACATTTCCATCATAACCGGACATCTCTCCTCCGAATATTTTTAAAAAGGATGATTTACCAGAACCATTTGGTCCCAGGATCATATTGAATTCACCCGCACAAAATTCCAGTGAGACATTTTTTAATATCTGTTTTTTACCAACATGCCAGGATATGCTTTCTGTTTTAAGCATTGTATCCTCCTTTGTGTTGCAGGACATTAAACTTTTTCAACAGGATGATAAAAACAGGAGCACCTACCAATGAAGTAATGATCCCGATCGGTATCTCTGCAGGAGCCAGTAATAATCTTGCTCCCATATCGGCAAGTACTAATAAAAGTGCGCCGGTAATCATGGATGCGGGAAGTAGTTTTTTATTGTCACTTCCAATCAGCAAACGAAGAATATGCGGTACGATCAATCCCATAAAACTTATTACCCCTACAAATGCAGTGGCCACTGACACCATTGCGGTATTGAGAATCATGATCCTTCTTTTCAATTTATTGGTAGCCACCCCGAGATATGAAGCCTCTTCTTCTCCAAGCATTAATGCATTTAGTTGTTTGGAATAACGAAATGAAAAGATGAAAATCAATGCAGCCACTGCTCCCACAATAAATACCTGTAGCCATGACGCTCCTGAAAAAGTGCCGAGATTCCAGAAAGTAATACTTCTTGCCTGCGGATCCCTGGCGATATAACTCATAAAACCGGTGCCGCTCAATCCAACTGCATTTACAGCAATGCCGATCAGCAACAGCGACATAATAGAAACTCTTTTTGCATTTTTCGCCAGGGAATAAACAACAAAGGTTGCGAGTAATCCACCGAGAAATGCAAAGAGTGGCACCATATAGGTGCTGGCATAGACCTTCAGTGCAGGGCTCAGCGATGCTGAGAGAACAAAGACAAATGAAGCACCAAACGCGGCACCTGCACTAGTTCCTACCAGGCCGGGTTCAACTATCGGATTACGAAACAACCCCTGCATCAAGACACCACTAACGGCTAATATGGAACCTGTAATAGCACAAAGCAGCACTCTCGGTAATCGCAACTGGATAAAAACGCCTTCATGAATATTAGCTGGTTTTTGTCCCGAAAAAAAATGTTTCAATGATGAAAACATATCGGAGAGCTGAATATGAACAGCTCCGAAAGCAATAGCAAATAACATCACTGTGATGAGCAGTGCTGTTATGACAGGAAAGAAAAATTTATTTTGCCGGAACATTGGCTGCCGGATGAATAAGTTTCATCAACTTTAAAATGTTTTCTGCCGTCCTGGGTCCAAAATAGACAAGATCGTGTTCTTCGAAACGATAGATACGATTGTTCTTAGCCGCATTGGTCAATGCCACTCCTGGAAGCGATTTAAAATTTTCCGCACCTCCCAGTTTATCAAATCCAAAATCGGTGGCAATGATCACATCGGGATTGGCGACAGCTACTGCTTCGGCGCTTATTTGCCTGGCTCCTTTCGCATCATAAACGGCCGGTTTACCAACAGCCAATTTGATCATCCTGTCACCCGGACCTCCATTCTTCCTTCCACTCATTACAAAAAAATTATTATTGGCCTGTCCGTAGTGAATGATCATCACCGTTGGCGTATCGGCTATTGTTTTTGCAGCGGTGTAAACCGCTTCCATGTCTGCGTCCATTTTTTTGACAATTGAATCAGCTTTACCACGGACTCCAAAAAAATCACCTAATTCTTTCAATAAAAGTTTGGCGCTGTCAAATGTACTGGCGCCGCCAAATGCTTTTGTTTTGATACCAACTTTTTTCAATTGGGGTAACACTGTCTCTGGTCCGATATCATTACTATGGATGACCACATCAGGTTCCATGGAAATGATCCCTTCTGCACTTAAGGCCCGGTGGTAACCAACCGTGGGTAATAATTTAGCGCTATCAGGATAAGTACTGGTGAGGTCCCTGGCAACGATATCGTGACCCTTGCCCAATGCAAAAACCATTTCAGTTAGTTGCTTGGATATGCAAACTATCCGGATATCTTTTGTTCCATCCAGTTCTTTATGATGAAACCGGCCGCAGGATGAAATAAGGATGACGACCAATAATGTTGCCAACCAACTGATTTTTTTCATATCATATTTTTTAGAGTAGGGCGGTAAAAAAATTACCGCCCCCTATGTTCTGTCAAAAGTTATACTTGAGATTCAATCCGCCATTAATAACAGTTTTCAATGGCGCTGCCATATAAGCATCCGGTATCTGGTTGACAAAAACCATGATCGGATACTGCGTTCCGGTAATATTGTTGATACCAAGAAATGCGTCGATATCAAAATGTTTCGAAAGGCTGCGTGCAAAACCAATTTTCGTATTTAACAAGGAATAGCTGGTAGCATGATAGGGAAAAGCAACATTGTTTACGGTAACGATCCCATCTGAAGTAACCGGCATCGGATCTTTATAGAAATAAGTCATGTTGAAATAAAGACCACAATTGGCGGCAACATCAACTCCGAGATTGGCGACAAACTTAGCGACGCCTGCTACTGGTTTGCCATCATAGTTGACGACTGAATCCTTTATGACCACACCCTTATAATGAAATTTGAAATCCTTGTATTTGTAATCGGAATAAGTAAAATTAAAGAAGGGGCGTACGAATTTGAAAAACCCATTGACTGATTGATAAACAGTATATTTTACTATTGCTTCTAATCCCTTGTCACTTTGTTTACCACCATTGACTACATAAGTGTATAATGTGGCAGTACCAGCTGTATTCAAGACATTCAGGTTTGACATCTTATTTGAAAAAGTTGCATCGAAAATTGCCAGCTGATAATTCAGTTTATTCTTCAGCACAGATCCTTTTGTTCCGATCTCAAACTGATTGCCGATCTCGGGCTTTAATCCCCGATCGATAATTCCGGTTGCAGATGCTCCTGCAGCTGCAACAAAAGGAATGTAGAAATAAGAACTGGTAGGTGCTTTGTAACCTTTGCTATAGGAGGCATAGACTGAAAAATTCTGATTGAACACTTTGTTGATCGCCAGGTGTGGTGACAACATATTTTTATAGGAAGTATCAAAAGTTGTCGGAGCTGCATTATTAGCGACATAGAACCTGTCCTTCAAATTGATCCGCATCGTGCTGTATCCAATTCCTGCCGTAATGGAGAGATCATGTGGAAATGCCAATGTCCATTCAGTAAAGATCGATTTGGTCGCTGAGATAGTATATTTATCTGAAGTGATACCATTTGACCCTGCCGTGGTGCTGCCAATAATGAAATAAGGGTCACCAATTTTCCAAACATGGGAGGGCCCCAACGGATCTATCATACCATATCCGATTGTTTGTGCAATCTGGCGTTGAAATTCCATACCGGTGATGCCACTGAGCGTAATTCCATTTTTCATAACAAAATTCATATCGAATGTGGACCGGAATCCATAATTGACAGGATCCTTATCCGTCCATCCTGCCATGGAACTTGAATTGTTGCTGATCCCGGATCCAAACACAGTCGTTGTATTTGAAATGTTTTTACAAAAGATAAAAGAATGACCGGCACCTGCTCTGAAACTGGTGACTTCAGAGTGACCATTTCGTTGTATGTATCCGATATTCCCTGAGTAATCTTTATTGGCGTATTGGGCAATTGTCAACTCGCCACTTCTCTCATCATAACTTTTGCTAAAACCGAAATACAGTGTCCAGGTTTCTTTGTCATTGGGTCTGAAATCACCGGCAACATTTACAAAATCTTTTCGCGAAGCATTATGGATCGTGTAGCCATCTGTTTTCTGATGTCCGTAATTCATGAGAAGAGAACTACGTTCACTGCCAATTTGTAAATGGGTGGTCAATCGCTGTAATCCATAACTTCCAAACATGATATCCTGGCCGAGTGATGTTTTACCTTTTTCCGGCTTTATGGTTTTCAGATTGACCACGCCTGAAACTGCCAAACCATATAATGTTCCGGCAGGTCCTTTGGTGATCTCTACATTTCCAACAGATCCAAAATCAATATCATCCATCAAGGTAATGCCCTCTGCATCGGTGATGGGAATACCATTCAGGTATACTTTATATCCCTGACCGTCAAAATTGCTGCTGATCCTGCCGGTACCACCTGTGCCATTGCCATAACCCCTGATGTTAAATTCTTGTCCGGAAGACACAGCCCGTCTTTGCATCGTTACACCCGGTACATTGCCATTAATAGCATCATCCAGGAATAGACCGGTGCTGCGTTTCAGTTCCGGCGTTGTCAGTTTTGTAATAGATGAAGGCTGGTATAGTATGGATTTATTTTCACTGGATGTAGCAGTGATCTCTACGTTATCAAGTGTGTTACCTGAAAAGATCATTGAAATATTCACTTCCTCGTCACAGTTCACCGTTTTATTTTGAGTTTCATATCCAACAAAGGATACAGTGATCGTTACAGATTTTGAACACGCAAAAGAGAACTTCCCGTCCTTATCTGATGTAGTGATGCTCTTACCGTCAACCGATATGGTGGCGCCTGAAAGTGGATTTGTACTGGCTGCGTCGACTATTTTTCCTTTAATATTATTTTGCGCAGATGCTGCATAAACAAACAGCAACATCGCACAAGCGAGTGCAATTTTTTTCATAATTAGTTTTTTGGAATAATAAAAATGATAGAAGAAACTAAAGCGCTCAGGCTTGTGGCGGTGGAGTAAGGATCTCCTGGAAAGAGGCTATAAGCTTATCACTTTTTGGAGAGAACAGTTTTTTGAAAACCAGGACATCCTGGTGTTCACCGGAGAGATTTTCCGGTATAAACCAGACTAGCTGAAATAATTGCGCGAGTTGATTTTTTTCAGCGCCATTATGCTGTTGAGTTTTTTGGAAATGTTCGATAAGAGAAGTTTCTTCCTCATCATAAAGACCGGTAACGGTTATCTTACCGTTGGATTCGTGCCGTATCTCCTTTACGTCGAAAAGCCGGCCTTCAATAATGATCTCCTTTTCTTTTTTTACCCATTTGATCTCGTCGGGATTCAAGGAGATGGTCTGTGTAATTTCTTTTTCCAGCTTTTCATTCATTTCTCGCTGGATCTGACGTTGCCGGACCTGGTAGGATACCATATAAAAAACCGGGGTCATGAATATGACAAGGAACAGCAGTGTTATTATTGGTTTATTTCCTTTCACTTATCAATCGAAGAATGGTAAATATAAACTTATTTCTTACGTACCAGGCTGTCCATCGGGTAATGGGCTTTAAGCGTATCTATCACTGAATTTGCCCAGGCGTATAATTTATCCTTTTGCTCTTGTGTCAGCTTCGCATCCTTATGGATCCATAAATAGGAATTCAATGGCATTCCGCCTTCCTTCACTTCGTCTATTGCTTTTTTAATTTTATTATATTGATAGCGGGCCGACCTGTTTGTATACTCATCAAAATTCAGTTCTTTTTTCCCGTCATTAACATGACCGGTGATCCACCAATCCACCGGTTGCGTTTTCGAATACCAGGGGTAACGGGTATTGTTGCTATGACAATCATAACAGGCGACGGTGAGAATATGATTGACATCGTCGGGAATTGGATATTTTTTCCCGATGGCATAAGGCTGGTCAGCAGTTGTTTTGTTTCGTTTGGGATGGAAAAACTGGATGGCAATTAAAGCCACCAACAGAACAAGCAGGATCTTTCTGATCATGATCTTTGATTTTCGTAAAGTTAATTACTGTCGATTAATATATTTCCAGTCATCTCGGACGGGATCTTGATGCCCATCATTGTTAGAATAGTAGGTGCAAGATCACCGAGTTTACCTGGTTTGATATTCCCCTTCCATTCTTTATCGATAATAAAAAAAGGAACAGGATTTTTCGTGTGCGCTGTATTCGGAGTTCCATCCTCGTTGATCATATAGTCAGAATTTCCATGATCAGCAGTGAGGAAAATAGTGTATCCGTTTTCCAGTCCGGTAGTGACAACCTGCTCAACACATTTATCAACGGTTTCTACCGCTTTAATGGCAGCGCTCCAGACACCGGTATGCCCCACCATATCTGCATTGGCAAAATTCAGGCAGATAAATTCTGCAGATTTATTTTTGATCTCCGGCAATAATGCGGCAGTTACTTCATTAGCGCTCATTTCCGGCTGGAGATCATAGGTCGCCACTTTTGGGGATGGGATCATGATCCTTTTCTCACCCTTGAATGGCAATTCGCGTCCGCCACTGAAAAAGAATGTCACGTGCGGATATTTTTCTGTTTCTGCAATCCGGATCTGCTTCAGTCCTTCACTTTCCAGCACTTCGCCGATAGTATTTTTCAAATTGTCATTGTCAAATATGATATGAACATTCTTATAAGTCTGATCATACTCTGTCATTGTTGTATAATCAATGTTCAGTTTCTTCATTTGGAAATCAGGAAAATCTGTTTGTGTAAGTACCTGCGTGATCTCGCGACAGCGGTCGGTTCTGAAATTAAAACAGATAGCAACATCACCATCTTTGATAGTAGCCAGCGGTTGCTGCCCTTCATCAAATATGACAGTTGGTTTAATGAATTCATCGGTGATATTCTTCGCATAAGAATTTTCAACTGCCTGTAACGCATCAGTGGCTTTTGCTCCAATGCCATTGACCATCGCATCATAGGCGAGTTTTATCCTTTCCCATCTCTTGTCACGATCCATCGCAAAATATCGCCCGCTCACTGTTGCAATTTTCCCGACTGTTTTATTGAGATGTTCCTGTAGTTCTTTGACAAAACCCAGACCGCTTTTCGGATCACAGTCACGTCCATCAGTAAACGCATGTATATAAACTTCTCCCAGACCTTCTGATGAACAAAGGTCAACGATCGCTTTGAGATGATTGATATGAGAATGAACACCGCCGTTGCTCACCAATCCTAATAAATGCAATGGTTTGTTGGAGCTCTTTGCAAGACGGATCGATCGCAATAAGGTTTCATTTTTTGTAAACTCTCCTTCTCTTATTGCAACATTGATGCGTTGTAATTCCTGGTAAACTATTCTGCCTGCACCTAAATTAAGATGACCTACTTCGGAATTACCCATTTGCCCTTCTGGTAATCCCACATCTTCTCCAAAAGTGATCAGCGTTGTATTGGGGTATTTGGTATAAAGCGATTTTGTAAAGGGCGCATTTGCGTTTTGGATCGCGTCGGCGGATGCAACCCGCCCTAAACCCCATCCGTCCATAATCACCAGAATTACCTTTCTCGCCGGCATTTGTTAATAAGAATTTATAACTGGTATAATTACGTTCATTTTCAACCAGGAAAGCTGTGTAAATCTACAGGCAATTCATCTATTAGCCATGAAAACACCAATAAAGCTGCTGGTTTTTAGTATTTTGGAAGCAAATATGACAGTTTTAAAGGTGGCATGTTTTTCGATTAACTGACTGTGAAACTAAATTCTGTATGAAAAAGATACTCGGCACATTGTTGATTGGCTCATTGGTAGTCCTTTCTTCCTTTGTGCAACAGGGAAGTATAGATGAAGTGATCGGAGCATTACGTTCCGGTAACTCGGCTGAGCTTTCCCGTTATTTTGATGACAATGTCGAACTGACACTCCCCGACAAAAGCGACAGTTACAGTAAGGCGCAGGCGCAACTTATTGTAAGGGACTTTTTCAGCAATAATGGCGTAAAAGGATTTGAGCTGAAACATAAAGGGGATTCACCTGGGGGACATTTCTGCATAGGTACCTTGCAAACCAGCGCCGGTAATTTCCGCACCAATGTGTTTATGAAAACAAAAAACAACAAAGAAGTTGTAAAAGAGATCCGGTTCCAGGCCATTGAATAACTTCATCCCTCGACTACGCTCAGGACTCGGCTCCACTCAGGATTCAATATTTTAATTTGATCTCGCCCAGGATGGCGGGATTTTTTTTGGGCTAAGAGTTCAAAAGAGAAAAAGAGGATAAGGAGAAATGATTTTTTAAAATCACCGGCGCTCATCTCTTTTTCTCTTTTACAAATCTCTTTTAATCGCTTAGCCCTGCCTTTGTACTTTTGCCAAATGGATTTTGATGCTCAACTAAAACACCTGATCAACGAAGCGTTGAAAGAAGATGTAGGCGATGGCGATCATTCATCGTTGTCTTGTATTCCATCGAATGCAAAAGGGAAAGCGGTGCTAAAAATAAAAGAAGACGGAATACTTGCCGGCATGCAGGTGGCTGAACACATTTTTAATTATGTAGAGCCAGGCTCCATATTTACTCCATTTAAAAAAGACGGTGAAAAAATGAATGCGGGTGAAAAGGCATTCGAAATAGAAGCCACCGTACATACTATTCTAAAATGTGAAAGGCTGGTGTTGAATTGCATGCAACGCATGAGTGGTATTGCCACCCTTACACGACAATATGCGGAAAAATTGAAAGGCTTCAAAACGAGATTGCTGGACACGAGAAAAACGACACCTAATTTTCGTTTATTAGAAAAAGAAGCTGTCCGTATCGGCGGTGGCGTCAATCACCGGTTTGGATTATTCGATATGATCATGCTAAAAGATAATCATATCGATTTTTGTGGTGGTATTGAAAAAGCGATTGACAAAGCAAGTGATTATGTCCAAAAAACAAAACCTGGTTTAAAGATCGAAATAGAAACAAGAAACATCGAAGATGTAAAAAAGGTTGTTGAAGTGGGTAAGGGAAAAGTATTCCGGATCCTGCTGGATAATTTTAAACCGGATCAGATCAGTGAAGCATTAAAGTTGATAAAAAATGATTTTGAAACGGAGGCGAGTGGTGGAATCAATCTCGACAATATTGTAGAGTATGCGAAGACAGGAGTGGATTTTGTGAGTGTGGGTGCGTTAGTTCATCAGGCCAGGAGTCTTGATCTAAGTTTAAAGGCGGTTGTTGAGTAAAATGCTTCATTCGGAGCGTAGATACATTAGATACTTTATATACTTATATACAGTGCCAGAGTATCCAGGCATATAAAGTATCTAGTGTATCTAACCTTCTAACAAGCTAAACGATATGATGAGCAAGAAAAATAAACCAGATCAACGAGGATTCGTTTACAGCACTGACCCGAATTTCTCATTCGAACCCGAACAGAATAGCTCAGAGACATTAGCTCCTGCTCAACAGAAACTCAGAATCAGATTAGATACAAAGCATCGTGCGGGTAAAGCCGTTACGCTTATTGAAGGCTTCATTGGAAAAAATGAGGACCTCGAGGATCTGGGGAAAAAACTAAAATCATTTTGTGGCACCGGCGGATCCGCTAAAGATGGAGAGATCATAGTGCAGGGAGATCAACGGGAGAAAGTGATGCAGTGGCTCTTGAAAAATGGATATAAGAATTCTAAGAAGTCGGGTTAAGTAGATAATGTATATAAGTATATAAAGTATATAACCTTCTAACAAAATTCTATGCCAATCGAGAAACATGAATATACCAATGGAGAGGTGATTGTAGTATGGAAACCCAAGCTCTGTCAACATTCAACCATTTGCTGGAAAGGACTGATCGAGGTCTTTAACCCAAAGGAAAGGCCATGGATAAAAATGGATGGTGCATCGACTGAACGAATTATTGATCAGGTGAAGCAATGTCCGAGTGGGGCGCTAAGTTACTATCTGAATAACGAGCTGAATAAAGAGATCAATACAGGAGAACCCGAGTGAGAAATGGGCAATGGGCAATCGGCAATAGACAATAGACAATAGACAAATAGTCTTAAAGATCGGAATTGCTTCTGTTATTTGAACTTTACAACTTTTGCTTTCGCATTTGGCTCTTGGCTCACCGCTCATGACTCACGACTTTCCTCTACTGCCCTTGCGCCAATGAATAAGCTTTTTTCTCGCCCCACTTATTCAATAATTCAAGTGAGCATATTTTAAAGTTGCCGCTCATACTCACATAAAGTCCGATAACATCCTGTTGATTCAATGGTTCATTATCGATGCTTTCAAAACGAACATTATATTGGTTTACCAGGTTGGTATAAACCGAACCCGTCGGCCAGACCTGTGTACCTCTATTGCTGATATTGATCAGATTGAACTTTACTCCACCGTGACGTTTGCATTTTTCAGCAATAACCATGGGTTGCTCATCGCTTTCAATAAAAAGATCAACACCGACAATCTTTTCGTTCTCAGTTTCGTGAGAGACCATCATGGAATTTATTTCCAACTTAAGAGGAGCAGGAGTACCCGGCATATTAGCGATGATCGGTTTGGCGCCGATCGCAGGTTTCTTCCCAAAATTTGAAATGATCGCTTCCGCAAACTCTGTGGTGTTTACTGCAGGTTTCGATTTGTCACCAAAATCACCGGTATGAACACCGCTCTCCAATGTGTATAGCAAAGCATTTTCAATGACTGCGGCATTTTCAGTAAGTCCAACATGACGCAGCATGGCAAATCCACTTAATAATAATGCGGTAGGATTAGCAATATTTTTTCCCGCGATATCCGGAGCTGTTCCGTGTACCGCTTCAAAAATAGAAATGTGATCCCCGATATTGGCAGAGGGAGCGAATCCTAAACCACCTACGAGTCCTGCACAAAGATCACTCACGATATCACCCTGTAAATTGGTGAGCACCACCACATCAAACAGATCGGGTCTTGTCACCAATTTCATACACAGATCATCCACGATCACATCATCTGCTTTTAATTCAGGATATTCTTTCGCTACTTCATAAAAACATTCGAGGAATAAGCCATCGGTGATCTTCATGATGTTCGCCTTGTGGCCACAGGTAATGCGAGTCGCTTTTTTTTGTTTCGCCATTTCAAACGCATACCGGATCACTTGTAAACTTCCCGGGCGTGTGATAAAACGTCGACTTAATGCAACATCATGTGTCAACATATGCTCGATCCCGCCGTATGTGTCTTCGATATTTTCACGGACAACCGTGATATCGATCATGATTCCTGCTTTGGAAAAAACGGTATCAACTCCATGGAGGGTTTGGAATACTCTTTTATTTGCATATGTGTTCCAGGTCTTGCGGGCGGTAACATTCACGCTTTTTACACCTTTTCCTTTTGGGGTTTCCATCGGTCCCTTAAAAAGCAGCCCGAGGGATTCAATGGTTTGTTGGGCTTCCGGTGTCATTCCATTACTGAATCCTTTGTCAAAGACCCATTTACCCATCTCAACAAATTCATATTCAAGCGGCACTTTGTTCGCTTTAAATATCTTCAATACTGCTTCCATTATTTCCGGACCGATCCCATCACCTTTCGCAACAGCTATTTTCATGTTTCCTTTCTTAATTAAGCCGCAAAATTACGATATGGGAAATTAGTGGAGGATATCAGGTGTAATGCTGAATTCCCACCAAGGCGCAAAGAATAAAGCGGTTTTGTGGGCTGCGCCAATTTTTGGCCAATAAAACACACCAAAATTCACGAAAACTGTCCTTTAAGATCACACGATAATAAAGTCTTTTCGTGTTTTTTTGAGTGTTTTAGTGGCTAATCCCATTTTTTGTGGTCTTTGTGTCATTGTGGAAATATTTACATTTTTGTTCGCTACGCTATTGAAATCCTTTTGTTTAACTTTACGATATGACAAGCATGATATCAGAAGGGGTGAAAGTAAGTGTCGAGACTTTCTACCAGTCCGATTACAGCAATCCCCTTCAATCCGAATTTATGTTTGCTTACCGGATCACCCTGGAGAATCACAATCCATTTCCCGTAAAGCTGCATCGCCGCCATTGGTATATTTTTGATAGCAATGGAAGTCACCGCGAAGTAGAAGGCGAAGGCGTTGTAGGAGTTCAACCCGTTCTTCAATCGGGAGAAAATTATCAATATGTCAGCGGTTGCAATCTTCGCACCGAGATCGGAAGAATGTATGGCACTTACCAGATGGAGAATCTGCACTCCAAGAAAATGTTTGATGTGAGTATACCGGCTTTTGAGATGTTTGTGCCTTTTAAATCAAATTAGTTTGTCGTTTGTGGTTTGTAGTTGGTGGTTCTTCAAATTCGAAGGGTCTTTAGGTATTTAAATATTCTTCATTTTCGATGGCGGCGCGGACCTGTAAGACACTTTCGGGTGTTTGAGAGACTTATTGCTTTAAAGAACCATAAACTACAAACTGCAAACCATAAACGTCTATCGTGGTTTATATTTAGCACCTTCCAGAATCTTCTTCGCATCCAACTTCATGACCTCCTCCGGTTTCATCCCGGAATTTTTGCTGACAAATTTTTTCACGATCTGCCAACCGATCCATTGACCTAGGTTGCCGGGAGAATATTCGGGTGACATTCCCTGGGTATAGGGGCCGTCTCCAATATATGTTTGTATCACGATCGGATTCAGGGAATTCAGGTCTTCATTCTTAATGATCTCACTCCATATATTACCCTCATTTTCTTTACACCAGTCTAATTGCGTCTGTGTATACCCGGTTTTAATGGAGTCTGGAGTTGTCGGTAAAAATTTATCCAGCAGATACCATTGTTTTCCTTTTTCGATCATTTGTTCTACCAATGGAAGGCCGCTACTTTTATCGGGAAACATATCATCCACGATCAGCGTCATGGCATCACCGATAATATATTCTTTACTAAACCTGCGGCTCCGGTATTGGGGGGCAACGTTCTCCACAAAGAATGGTTCATTATAGACGGCGAAATCTTTGCCCAGGTAAAATTGAAGGCTGATACCTAAAAAATCCGGACCGAGAAAATCGGGAGTATACATATTGTGCATTTGTGCCAATGCATCAATAGGGCCAACAACGGTGATGATCTTTGGTAACTTGTAATCTGGAAAATAATATCTGGTAAACTGAAATGCTTTTTGAAATTGTTTTTTCAGGTCGTTGATCGTATTGGTTGTAAAAATTTTATTTACGGAACTATCGATCGATTCATTCAGGTGAAGAAATCTTCTGACCCCTATCAAGGTAGTTGAACTGTCCAGGCCAAGGATATTCCGCAAAAAAATATCGGTGAGAATGGGATAACCTTCGTGGATCCTGTTTAATCCGGGTAAGACCTCATTACTGTCAATGGAGAAAAAATCTTTATCAAATCGTTGAAATTTTATATCCACGTTGATGTTAGAAACATCGGGGATGCCTTTTTTGTTTTTACATGAAGATATGGCGAAGGATAATAATAATGCGAAACAGATCTTTTTCATAGATAAGATAAACGAAAGGGCTTTTGTTTTGTTGTGAATGCAAATGTACTGGTATAAAAAATAGCGTTAAATGATGAGTGATGAGTGATCAGTGATGAGTGTGGCGTGATAAATCTGAAAATTCTTAATCGGTCGAAGATTTCCTTTGTTGAAAGGGCAAATGATCAATACTCAATGCTCAAAGCTCAATGTACAACGCCACACTCAATTTGGGGTCGCTGGTGAGCATTGAGTATTGAGCATTGAAAATTGAACATTTTTCTTTGGATCTTTAGTGAACTCCATCAGCTATAAAACTGTTCCGTCTTATACATTCCCTCCAATAGTGTAATTTTGTATCATGAAAATCGCCTTAGCGCAGCAGAATTATCATATAGGCAATTTTGAACAGAATACACGAAAGATCATTGAAGGCATTAAGTGGGCAAAGGAGCAGGGTGCGGATCTGGTGATGTTTTCTGAACTTTGTGTTTGCGGCTATCCTCCCCGCGATCTTCTCGAGTTTGAAGATTTTATCAATAGATCATACCAGGCCATTCATGAGATCAAAGAACACGCTGATACCATTGCTGTATTGGTAGGAGCTCCGGATAAAAACCTTATCCGGGAGGGTAAGGATCTTTTTAATGCGGGTTATTTCCTGTATGAAAAACAGGTCAGGGGTATCGTTCACAAAACCTGTCTTCCAAACTATGACGTCTTTGATGAATACCGGTATTTTGAACCGGCTTACGATTGGAAGGTGATTCCTTTCAAAGGGAAGAAATTAGCAATAACGATCTGCGAGGACATTTGGAACCTGGGTGATGACCCGCTTTATCGGCGTTGTCCAATGGATGAGTTGATGAAACAAGAGCCAGATCTGATGCTGAATATCTCCGCTTCTCCTTTTGATTATACGCATGTGGAAGACCGCAAAGCTGTTGTTAAACTCAACGTGCAGAAATATGGGTTACCCATGTTGTATTGCAATGTTGTCGGGAGTCAGACAGAGATCGTATTTGATGGCGGCTCACTCGTATTTGACAAAAATGCAAATATGATCAGACAGCTTCCATTGTTTAAAGAAGCAATGGAATGTTTTGATATCAATGATGACGGAACATTTGATCTCCCCATTACAACAGCAGCAAAGGATCTGCCTGATGCTGAACTAAGTCCGGCTGAACTCGATTACGACTTATGTCTTCCCGAGATCAAGGATGCTATCGTGATGGGGATACGGGACTATTTTTCTAAAATGGGTTTCAGTAAAGCCATTCTTGGCAGCAGCGGTGGTATTGACAGTGCGGTTACACTGGTATTGGCTTGCGAAGCATTGGGTAAGGACAATGTAAGGGCAGTCCTGATGCCTTCTCAATTCTCCAGCGCTCATTCTGTCGGGGATGCAGAGTTGCTGAGCAAAAATCTTGGCAATCCTTATGATATCATTCCCATAAAAAACATTTACGAAAGCTTTCTTTCAGAATTGCGACCAATGTTTAAAGACCTGCCGTTTGGATTGGCCGAAGAGAATATCCAGGCAAGAACAAGGGGAAACCTGCTAATGGCCATTGCCAATAAGTTTGGATATATTTTATTGAATACTTCCAACAAGAGTGAGTTAGCAACAGGCTATGGAACATTGTATGGTGATATGGCGGGTGGATTATCGGTATTGGGGGATTGTTATAAAATGCAGATCTATGCGCTGGCAAACTATATCAATCGCGAACAAGAGATCATTCCAAAAAATATAATCACCAAAGCGCCTTCTGCAGAATTAAAGCCCGGACAAAAAGATGCTGATTCATTGCCGGAATATCCGATCCTGGATAAACTATTGTATCAATACATTGAACGAAGAAGAGGCCCAAATGAGATCAAATCACTTGGATTTGATCCTGCGCTTGTCGACAGGGTTTTGAAAATGGTTAATATCAACGAGTATAAACGCAACCAGTTTTGTCCGATCATCCGAATTTCACCAAAAGCATTCGGTGTGGGGAGAAGGGTTCCGATTGTCGGGAAGTATCTTAGCTGATCAAACGGCCTGATGAGTGATCATTCATCACTCATCACTCATCTCAGTGCTTCAATGTAAATTCAGCAGTTACAGAGACGTTATAAGGAGGGGGTAATGTCACTGGTTGTGAAATGACCAGGTTGGTTTCAGTTAATGACACCAGGGTAAAACTGCTTGAACCTCCCGGAAATAATGTTGCCGAGACATATAATATGGTCTCACCGCTTTGGAATGACCATGTAAAATTTCCAGCAGTAGAAGGGGAGCAAACAACAGTACCTTCTGATACGGTGCCGGTACCGTTAGCAGCAAATACAAACAGATTATCTTTATAACAGGCATCCACATACGCAGATACATCACCATAAGCACCTGCAGTTACTTTATCAAATTTCCAGCTGTTTTGAGAGATCAATTCAGTTTTTGTCTTGGCGGGCGTTGGGTTGTTGCCGCTACTCTTGCTGCAAGCAAAACTCATCACAATAAGTACAAGCAAAAAGGACTGCTTTTTCATATAAAGGGTTTAATAACACGAATTAACGCTAATTACACGAAATATTCATTAATCAATTTCGAAAGTTGATAGAGAAATTGAATCTCGTGGAACCTGCCTGCCGGGAGGAGGTTTGTAATAATTCGTGTTATTTAGCCCTTTCCGGGTAATAACGGCAGATAATTTGCTTAGACAGAGTTCGTACATTTAGCACAATAACAAACTATGTTCAAGACCGCAGAAGATATCCGGCTGCTGAATGAAAAGATCAGTCACGCCGGACAGTTCACCGACAAATTAAAAAAAGAGATCAGTCACGTCATTATCGGGCAAAACACCATGCTTGACAGGTTATTGATAAGCCTGTTGAGTAATGGTCACGTTTTACTGGAAGGGGTACCGGGACTGGCAAAAACACTGGCGATCAAATCGCTCGCTCAGGCGATCCATGCTAAATTCAGCAGGATCCAATTCACGCCTGATCTTTTGCCCGCTGACGTCATTGGTACACTTATTTACAATCAGCAAAAAAATGAATTTGTTGTACGCAAGGGTCCCGTTTTTGCCAACTTCATTTTAGCAGATGAAATAAACAGGGCACCAGCCAAAGTCCAAAGTGCATTATTGGAAGCCATGCAGGAGAGACAGGTGACGATCGGTGACTCAACTTATAAACTGGATGAACCATTTCTTGTTTTGGCTACGCAAAATCCTTTGGAACAGGAAGGCACTTATCCATTACCAGAAGCGCAGGTAGATCGCTTTATTATGAAAGTGATCGTGGATTATCCCAGTATGGTTGAAGAGCAATTGATCATCCGGCAAAATATTCAGGGAGCAAAATTCCCTGAAGTTACCCAGGTAGTATCCATCCAGGAAGTATTGCAGGCAAGAGAACTGACTCGCCAGATCTATATGGATGAAAAGATCGAGCAATATATCCTGGATATTGTTTTTGCTACACGCAGACCACAACAATATCAATTGGAAAAATTGAAACCATTGATCGCTTATGGTGCCTCTCCCAGAGGAAGTATCAATCTGGGAATTGCGGCGAAGGCTCAGGCATTTTTAAACAAACGTGGTTTTGTGATCCCGGAAGATGTGAGAGCTATTTGTAAAGATGTTTTACGACATCGTATCGGTCTGACCTATGAAGCAGAGGCGGAGAATGTCAATGTGGAAGAGGTTATTGAAGATGTGTTAAAGAAGATCAATGTCCCATAGTCAATGGTGAATCGTCAATCGGCAATCGTCAATGTTAACTACAACGGAAATATTAAAAAAGGTTAGAGAGCTGGAAATAAAAAGTAAGAAACTAACCAGTGATATTTTTACGGGAGAATATCACAGCGCGTTCAAGGGAAAGGGAATGTCATTTAAAGAAGTGAGGGAATATGCGGCGGGGGATGATATTCGTTTTATCGACTGGAATGTTTCTGCGCGGTTTGGACATCCTTACAGTAAAGTATTTGAAGAGGAGAGGGAGTTGACGGTTATGCTGCTGGTTGACATCAGCAACAGTTCTTTGTTTGGAACTGTTCATGCACGCAAAAGGGATATGATTACAGAAATGGCTGCGGTGCTTGCATTTTCTGCGGTTAATAATGGCGATAAAGTGGGTGTTATTTTCTATAGTGATGTAGTAGAAAAATATGTTCCACCTAAGAAAGGTAAACAGCACGCGCTTTATATTGTACGAGAGCTGTTGAGCAAGACGCCTAAAGGAAAAGGAACGGCGGCGAGCCGGGCTCTTCGTTTTTTTAATAATTCCACCAAGCAAAAGAGCATCGCATTTATTTTAAGCGATTTCCTTGACGCGAATTATGAAGATGCGCTCCGGATCGCGGCTAAGAAACATGATGTGATCGGCATTAAACTGTATGATAAGATGGATATGACCCTGCCGGATGCAGGATTATTGCAGGTGCAGGATTCGGAGGATAGGTCTACGAAATGGGTGGATAGCAGTAATAGTTTTGTGCGTTATAGTTATGAGCAGGAATTTTTTCGAGTGACAGAATATGCTACACAATTATTTAAGAAGGCCGGCTGTGATCTGCTGCATGTCCGGACCGGCGACGATTATGTGCGGGTGCTGCAACGATTCTTCCTTAGCAGGAACCGATGAGAGAAGGGAACACGGATTGCACAGATTGACACCTGCCCGACTACTTTATTAATCATTATTGTGGTCAGGCGGGGATAAACACAGGATATTTTTCTGCTGGCGCAGAAAAAACAGGATACGCGATACAATTAGATATAAATTATATACATATGCATGAACAAATCCGTCAATTCTACGAAGTAGAATTCATCCCGTGTTCATCCGTCTATCCGTATTATCCGTGTTCCTGTATTTTATGGGCTTAAACAAACCGAATATTCCCGAATCAGTTAAAATTCTAAAATTAATGAAGAGCCCAGCCCTGGGGGCAATTCGAAAATTTAAAAATGCGTTGAAGATCTTTAGCCGGATATTATTTGTTTTTCTATTTCTGCTGACACAGAAGACAGTGTTGGCCCAAAATGGCACAACCATCAGTGCAAGCGTTGATAAATACAAGATACTTATTGGCGAACCTCTTTCACTGACAATAAAAGTTCATCTTCCGGTTGATGCACCTGTATCATTTATTGAAATCGACAGCATTCCACATTTTGAAATTCAGGGCCGGCCGGTTTTCGATACGATCAGTACCAACAACGGAACACTTGTAAGAGGAGTTTATAAACTCGCCAGTTTTGATTCGGGCCATTGGGTCATTCCGTCTTTTGTTTTGCAGCCGAAAATTCAAACCGATACGATCCCGATCGATGTTGTCTTCTCGGACTTCGACCCGAATCAGCCCTACCATGATATCAAGGATATCGTCGATGTAAGATCGCGTGAAAAAAAGCGTTGGTGGCCTTATGCTATAGCCGCCGCGATACTTGCGTTATTGCTGATCTATTTACTACGGAAGAAAAAGCCGGTGCTCGTTGTAAAACCTGCTATTGCCATAGATGCGTATAAAGAAGCGATGTCGGAGCTCGAAAAGATCAAGGGGATAAAACTTGAACCAAAACAATATTATTCCAGACTCATTGAAATATTCAGACTTTATATCTACAGAAAGAAAAAAATTCTGTCATTACAGAAAACCACAGATGATCTAGTTCTCCAATTAAAAGATCTTGGTTTGACAAAAGATAATTTTGAAAAACTCTCACAGTCATTGCGTATGAGCGATTTTGTAAAATTTGCTAAATATGTCCCAACGGAAAGCGATGATCGTAAAGCCTGGGAAGATATCAGCAATGCAATAGTTCAGATAGAAATACTTGAACCGAAACCAAACTTGCAGAAGGGATAAAAAATGATCTACGACTGGTTGAGACATATTGTATTTGCTTATCCCCTGGTATTGGGTTTGCTGGCAGTAATTCCGCTGCTGACATTCTGGTATTTAAAAAAACATAATGCTGGCCAGGCGACGATGCGCGTTTCATCTGCCCACGCATTTAATGTATCATCCTGGAAAAACCGGTTTATACATTTACCCTTTGTACTTCGCTTATTAACGTTGACCTGTTTGATCCTTGCCATGGCGAGACCACAGAAGAGGAGTGATGAACAAAGAACAGAAGGAGAAGGTATAGATATTATGTTATGTATGGATGTCAGCGGTAGTATGGGCTCAAAAGATATTCCACCGTCGCGAATGGATGTAGCAAAAAGTGTGGCGGAGGAATTTGTGAATGATCGTCCTGTCGACAGGATCGGGCTGGTTATTTTTTCGGGAGAAAGTTTTACGCAATGTCCGATCACTGGTGATCACCAGGCTCTGATCACACAGATCCGGTCACTTGAAAGCAGAAAATATTTAATTGACGGTACCGTGATCGGGGAAGGATTAGCGACTGCGGTGGACCGGCTTACTACAACGGGTTCAAAAAGTAAAGTCGTTATTCTCTTAACGGATGGAAAAGAAGATCCGCCAGAGACCAGATTGATCGATCCTTTGACAGCATTATCTATTGCAAAAGCAAAAGGAGTCAGAGTGTATACAATTGGAATGAGTGCAGGTCCGACATTGATCAATGAAGTGACACCTTCAAAGGGTAAAAACCCCGAACCAGATTTTTTGGACGAGGAACTGTTGCGTCGCATTGCGAATGAAACCGGCGGAAAATATTTCAGGGCAAGGGACCAGGAAGGATTAAAAAGTATTTACTCGCAGATCGATAAAATGGAGAAGTCAAAAGTGGAGATCACATCATTCAGACGATACCAGGAAAGATTTTTACCATTTGTGTTGGCAGCCCTGGGTTTTCTCTTCCTGGAACTACTGTTTCGGTTTACCGTTTTCAGAAAATTCCCCTGAAATATGAGCCAGGCCCGTCCGGAATAATTAATTTTAATAAAATAATTCTATGAAGACTTATTTATTGATGGTCGTCGTTGCCATTCTTTTTCCCAGGCTCGTAAACTCTCAGATTCATTTCGGTCCCGCATCGCAGGAAACCTGGGATCATATACAGGAAGCCAATAGTGATCTTGATATGGCCCAGGGATTGGGTGGCCTGGCAGCGATGTATGGATTATTGATGACCGATCCGGGTGAAGCCGCTACGACAGACGCGGACGACTATACCAATACGGCTGATTTTATTCATGCATTTGATGGGATAAGGGCAGGTGCGATCCGTGATGCAATCGATCTTTTATTAGCAAGTGATGAAATGGATGGCCGGACTCTTTTGACAAATGATGAAAGAGATTTTTGGAACGCTTTCAGGGAATCGCTGGTCTTAGGTGGCGGTGATGGCGACGGTTCCAGTAGTGGAGAGCCTCATATCACCACTTTTGACGGTTATCGTTATGATCTGCAAACTGTAGGGGAATTTATTTTAACCAAATCAACTAAAAATAATTTTGAGATCCAGGTACGACAAAAAGCATGGTCGGAAAATGTTTCGGCTAATAGCGCTGTAGCGATGAATGTACATGGTACCCGGGTTTCTTTTTATGCATCAAATTTCCCGGATAAAACACAATCAACAACTTTATACATCAATGGTCAGCCTTATCGTATGCATTCCACCTTTTTGAAATTCCGGAAGGGAGGCGCGATCCAGCAAACAGGTGATAATGGATATATTGTTTATTGGGAGACCGGTGAGAAAGCAGCTATTACTATTTCAGGATTTATCGACATTGCATTGACCATTCCCCATCATGAAAAAAGCAGCCTGGTTGGATTGATGGGTAATAATGATGGTAATGAATCAAATGATCTGCTGACAAGTGATGGTGAGTCATTAGAGATCCATTCATGGGCCAGTGAAGCATTACAATATGTAAATTTTGGGAAAGGCGACAGGTTGTTTGGTAGTTCGGAAAAAATATTCAGCGAAATGATCGCTAAGAAATTCGCCAACTCCTGGCGGATCAAAGACAACAATAGTCTTTTCGATTATCCAGCCGGTCAAAACACCGGCACTTTTACAGACAAAGCATTTCCACTTTCATTTAATTCGGTCAGTGACCTTACTCCGGAACAGGTTGCGAGAGCGAGAAAAACCTGTCAGCGAGCAGGGGTGACAGAAAATAACATGCAGGCCTGCGTGTATGATGTCGCCTTTACCGGACAAAATGTATTTGCAAAATCCAATGCCTTTCTCGTAAAGACAAAAGAGATTTTACAAAGTGCTGGCGTAAATACGCCTGTTAATAAAGTGGAGGATGCAAAGTCTATAATAAAACAAAAGGTGAGAAATAAAGTATTGCGCTTCTGATCTAAGTTATCAGTTATTTTGCAACCCAATGAGAGCGACAGTTTATAAATCTACCGGAAGCTGGTATACGGTGAAAGATACGGAAGGAAAGTTTCATAATTCCCGTATTAAGGGTGTGATGAAACTTGATGATATCACATCCACCAATCCAATTGCTGTCGGTGATATTGTGGAAATAGAAGCTGATATGGATGCGGAGAATACAGCTATTATCAATGAGGTGATCGACAGAAATAACTATATCAATCGTCAATCACCGCGTCACAAACATCAACATCATATCGTTGCCGCTAATCTTGATCAATCGATATTAGTTGCTACACTAAAAGAACCCAGGACCTCACAGGGTTTTATCGACCGTTTTTTAGCAGCATCAGAAATGTATCACGTGCCGGCATTGATCGTATTTAACAAGAGTGATCTGTATAAAGCAAAGGAGCTGGAAAAATATGAGCAATGGAAGGCCATGTATGAAAAGATCGGTTACCAGGTCCTTCTGGTGAGTGCAGAAAAGAATGTAGGGATCGATGAATTGAAACAATGGCTGAAGAACAAGACCAGTCTTTTTAGTGGACATAGCGGAGTCGGTAAATCATCGTTATTAAATCAGATCCTTCCCGGTGCAGAATTAAGAACCAAGGATATCAGTGGCTGGAGCGGCAAGGGGCAGCACACTACCACTTTTGCTGAAATGTTTGATCTGCCCGACGGAGGAAGGGTTATTGATACACCTGGTATGAGGGAATTTGGTTTGGTGGATATTAAAAAGCAGGAACTCTCTCATTATTTCCCTGAGATGCGAATCAGATTAAATGATTGTCAATTCAACAACTGCCTGCATATGGATGAACCTGGTTGTGCGATCAAGCAAGCTGTGATCGATGGAGAAATAGATGAGGACAGGTATGTGAGTTATGCGGGGATACTAGACTCAATTGAAGAGAAGAGTTACTAGTTGCTGGTTGCTGGTTGCTGGTTGCTGGTTGCTGGTTGCTGGTTGCTGGTTGCTGGGAAATTTTGAACCGGTAAAGATATTTCAATTTAACACGCCGACTCATCACTGATCACTGATTTAGGCAATATGTCGCTGATTGTTGTCATTAAACATTTTCGCTTCCAGCACATTGGCCAGTTCCACTACCGCTTTATTGTCTTTGTTCAATGCATCCCTGGTTTTTGTAGGGAACAGTGAAATGCCATTGTAAATGCTGTAGTGCAGGGTCATGTTGTGACCTTTGAAACGAAATTCCCAGTCAATGGTATCGAAGTCATCTTCTTTGTTGGAGAAATTCACATCGAAATCCTGGCTGAGGATATTCGCGACGCGGTAGAACTGTTTCAGTCCTCCGTCATCTGAAAGTACGGCTTCGGTGCATCCGAGCGTGGTTCGTAGGGTGAGGCTCATAGTTAAGGTATTTAGGTTTACACATAGGACAGATTGAGAGGATGGTTAGCTGCATGAACAATGTGTTAACTCCGGAATTTCTTAGCCTTTTTGGCGTCCTTCATTGCTTTAGGATCGCCACTCAGGATCTTTTCTGCGCCGACGTTCTTTCCATTGCTGGGACATCCGTACTTAGGTTTGAATAAACCCCCGAACAAATTGCCAAACATCTTACAAGATGAAAGCATCATCATCAGTGCCAGTGCAATCGTAAAAAAACGCAGGTTTTTCATTATTCGTCAGCTGTTTTCCTAATAAAATTAATTTTTATTATTGGCAGTTGCCATAGTAAAGATACGATATTAGTCAAGAGTCCTGAGTCGTGAGTCGCGAGTCAACATTCAGCGACAAACCATTTACCGTCAATAGGTTCAATATCTACCTAAACCAGTCGGCGTAACGGACATAGTTATTGGCGATGCGGTTGATCTCCCCATGGATCATCTCTTCGGGAATATCCTTTACTTTTTTAGCCGGCACACCCGCATAGATGCTGGCCGGTTCGCAAATGGTATTTTCCAATACCACTGCACCTGCTGCAATGATCGTATTGCTATGTACAACTGAGTTGTCCATCACGATCGCGCCCATACCAATTAGTACATCATCATGAAGAGTACAGCCATGTACGATAGCATGATGTCCGATGGATACATTATTCCCGATCGTGGTTCCATATTTCTGGAAAGTGCAATGAATGCAGGCGCCATCCTGGATATTGACCTTGTTACCTATCCTTATAAAATTTACATCGCCACGGATCACAGTATTGAACCAGAAACTGCAGTCATCACCGGCGATCACATCACCAACGATGGTCGCATTGGGTGCGATGAAACAATTGGTTCCGAATTGTGGGAGTTTATTTTCTACTGGTAAAATGACAGGCATATGTTGGTTGTTGAATACTCAAATGCTCAATGCTCAATGCTCAATGCTCAATGCTCAATGCTCAATGCTCAACAGATAATTCCTAAAGGTATCGAACAGTTCTGATATCGGTATTAACCCAAATACGATTGAAATCCGATATTTGTTGTGATGACTCAACGAGAAATTTTTTTACGGCATGTTGCTCAAACTTCACCAGCACCGCTGGGACTTGAGATCGTAAAAGCAGAAGGATGCAGTTTATTTGATGCAGCTGGAAAAGAATATATCGACCTGATCGGAGGGATCAGTGTCGCGAATGTGGGGCATCGACACCCTGATGTAATTGCGGCCATTCAAAAACAACTGGATGCCTATCTGCATGTGATGGTCTATGGCGAATTTATTGAATCGCCACAAGTGCAGTATGCAAAACTCCTTGCTGATCATTTACCATCAACACTCAATTCGGTTTACTTTACAAATTCAGGAGCAGAGGCTGTCGAAGGCGCGATGAAACTCGCAAAAAGAGCAACAGGAGGAATTCAGATCATTGGTTTTAATAATTCCTATCATGGAAGTACGCAGGGTGCATTGAGTCTGATGGGAGATGAATATTGGCGTAATGCTTTTCGACCTTTGCTACCCGATGTATTACATTTTGATTATGGTTCCTTTGATGCATTAAACGAGATAAGAGGTCATACCGCCTGTGTTGTGGCTGAAACTATTCAGGGAGAAGCTGGGATCATTGCACCCAACAAAGAATGGATGCAGGCTTTACGAAAAAAATGTACTGAAACCGGAACATTATTAGTACTGGATGAAATACAGACAGGGTTTGGTAGAACAGGAAAGCTTTGGGGCTTTGAACATTTTGATATCGTTCCGGATATTTTATTATTGGGAAAAGCTTTGGGTGGTGGAATGCCATTAGGAGCTTTTATTGCCGATAAAAAATTGATGAATACACTGACTGAAAATCCTGTGCTTGGGCATATCACCACTTTTGGGGGACATCCGGTTTGTTGCGCGGCGGGGATGGCTGCGATGAAAGTCTTGTTAGAAGGGGATATGATCACGGAAGTAAAAAAGAAAGAGCAATTATTCAGGTCATTGCTTGTTCATGAAAAAATAAGGTCAGTTCGATCATTTGGATTGATGATGGCAGTAGAGTTTAATTCCTTTGAGACCAATAAGAAAGTGATCGATCGTTGTATTGAAGATGGTGTCCTTACAGATTGGTTTCTGTTTGCCCCTAACTGCCTGAGGATCTCGCCTCCATTAACTATTAGTGAGGAAGTAATCACTAATGCCTGTCGAATTATTCAGCAAAGCATTACCTAAAGAAATAGAAAGACTCAAAAAAGATTTGGAAATGCCATCTACGCATACTTACTTTGTACTACAAAGTGCTTTGTATGGAAGAAAAAATCAAATCAACTGATACGTTGCAGGAGCTAAAAGACATCCGCCGTATCATGGAAAGATCGAGCCGGTTTATATCATTGAGTGGACTAAGCGGTGTTGCCGCTGGTATCTGTGCACTCGGGGGAGCCTGGATAGCTTCCGGCATTATCGATAACACCAATCACATGGTTTATTTTGCTGATTCTTTACGCTCGGGAGTATTCGACGGTTTTACGCTAAAATTATTTGCTGTTGCAGCCGGGACATTTGCCGTCGCCTTTATTTCCGCTTTTTATTTGACATGGAGAAAAGCAAAAAAGAATGGTTTACCCATCTGGGATCATGCATCAAAGAGATTGTTCTGGAATATGGTTATTCCCATGATCGCTGGCGGACTATTTATTCTCGGAATGCTTTATTACAAGGAGTGGAGATTTGTTGCTCCCGCTTCACTGATCTTTTATGGACTGGCATTGGTAAATGCCAGCAAGTTTACATTAAGTGAAATCCGCTATCTGGGTTATTGTGAAATAGTATTGGGATTGATCAATATGATGTTCATTGGCTATGGTTTGCATTGCTGGGCGATCGGCTTTGGTGTCCTCCATATTCTGTATGGTATTGTGATGTGGTATAAGTATGAAAAATAATCCTTCGGCTTCGCTCAGGACTTTAGAATGAATGAATTAAAATGAAGAATCCAATTAATGGTCTGAATAAAATTTTTGAAAGCCGCATTCGTCTGGGTGTGATGAGCATCCTCATGGTGAATGAGGAGATCAATTTCAATGATCTCAAGCAGATGCTGGAGGTGACAGATGGAAATCTCGCAACACACCTGGTCAATCTGGAAGAAAACGGGTTCATTAAAGTTCATAAAGGATTTGTGGGGAAAAAAACCAATACCACATATTCATTGACAAGATCAGGTGAGAAGGCATTTCATGAACATATCACTGCATTAGAAAACATGATCAAAGGAGTAAAATGAAAAAGTTCCTGATAAGAACCAGAACATTTGTCCTGGTATTTCTGACACACAAGATCGCTTTACCATTATTAAAGATCTTGAGGAAGCCAAATCATTTTACACATACTAAAAAAGATCTTTGCCAATTCCCGGAAGGAAGTCTTGGAAAAGACCTCTATAATTTTCTTGAAATAAGAAATCTCCCCTTATTAAAACATTATGCACGTCATGATCTGAAGCATGTCTTACTCGGCTACGAAACAACAGATGAAGGTGAAGCCTGTCTTCAAAGTTTCATGTTTGGAAATGGCAGGATATCATTTCCGGTATTGGCAACCGTTGTCTACAGTTATTTAACTATGCCTGAGTATTGGAGAAAAATGAAAGAGGCTTATCGCCTGGGAAAGAAAAGTAAATCAATTCACGGCTGGAGCTGGAATAATATTGTCTTCGAACAAACCAGTGAACTACGCCAAAAAATATTTATTCAACCCTAAAAAATTTCATCATGGAAACAACGGCACGTCGTCACACATTTGTAAATGTAGCTGCACTTTTTCTGTGCCTGCCTACAGTTTATTTTATTTTTATTTCCGTTCTGAAATACATGTTGAATATCGATGGTCCATTTGATAATGCATGGCCATTGTTGGAAAGGTTAGGCGCCACTGAAAATATCGGGTGGAATATTAATCTTCTGATCTTATTTGGACCGGTAATAGCATTTGTCCTAACATTTTTCCAGGTATTTCATTTTCGCTGGAATTTTAACAACAAGCAATTTGACTTTCATATCACACTTGAAAAGAAATGGTTTCCGTTATCGGTGGCCTTTATCAGCGGTCTTTCACTAGTGGTATTGCTTGTTTATATTTTCGGCGAGAATCTTAATGCTTAAAAAAGTAGTGTTTATGAAAGAGAAATGGTTTAGACCATTGGGATGGGTTTATTGGCCTATTCATCCGCTCGGTTATGCAGTGACGGTATTGGCTATCATTTTTATGATACCGGTTTGTGTGGCTACTTTTCGGAATGGTCATTCAGTGACAGATGATTTGTATCAGATTTTTGTTTATGGGACATGCACCGCTTTTTGGTGGAAGTGGGTTGCTGAGAAAACAGTCGTGAGTCGTGAGTCGTGAGTCGGGAGTCGGGAGTTGGGAGCCTCGGCAAAGAAGTGGAATCATAAATAGAAAAGCAAATAACTTCCAGAAATTTTAAGTTTCTTAGAAGGCATTTGACCTATATGACCTATATGACTTATTTGACCTTTAGAAATCAAGCCCCATTGCAAAATAATAATGCGGCTTGCCTCTGAATATCCCTTTCATTTCCCAACCAGCATCAAAGCGTAAGAAATATCCAAGCAATGTACTTCTTGCGCCAAATCCATATCCACCTGCAAATGGACCAACCCCACCGGCTTTAATATTTACCTGTACGGGAGATGTTCCATAAGCAACCTGAGGTCTCTTTAATTTATTATAAGCGCCATTCCAGGCAGTACCGAGGTCGATGAATTGAACGATCTGGAAATTTCTCAGGAATGCATTGTTGATCGGCTTATTGAAGAACGATGAAAATACTGGTACTCTTACTTCACTGTTGATGACCAGTGCATTGTTACCATTAGCAACGTTCTGAACAAATCCGCGAAGATTTACAGCCAGCGATTGATAAGCATAGTTCCCGGATGGCACGGGATAAGGATTGAAGTAACGATAAGTAACATTTCCCTGGTCATCTTCCTTGCGATTCTCTCCAAACATCAACCAGTTGTCGACACCACCCAGGTAATAAACAAATTTCTGATTACCCCAGGAAAAATCACCGGCAGCACGCACGGCCCAAATGATATTGCGATAGATCTGCAGATAATGTCTTGCATCAAATCCAACATTCATGGTGAAAGGATGATCGCCTGCTTTCACGGGTCCGGTTTTTTTCTGGACCTGCGCGTTTACATCCATATAAACTTTGAATCGTAATCCGAACCAGATATTGGTAGCGGGAGTGATGGCGTCATCATGTACATATTCGATATGTGCAAGCGCATAATTCTGTTTTACATCAAATACTTTTAAAGAGAGCGAATCGGTCAACAGCGTTACAAACTTGTCGCCCCTGAAACCGATATTGAACCGCAAACTCTGGATCCGGTTAAAAGGATATGTCAATGATAACTGGTAGAGATTTGTATAAACCTTTTTAAGCGGAGTATATAATGTTGTATTGATGACCGTATCAGGTCCAACTACTTTTTGTGCAGTTCTGTAATAAGTAAGACCATAATCGATACGTTTTTTCAGGTATTGGGTCGTAAATACATACTCGTTATTGTTAAGATCAGGGCTGATCCTGAAACCACCGGCAAATTTCCAGTCTTCAAACAGATCAGATGTGCCTACCCGGATGATCCCGTTAAATGGATCTCCGTTACTTAACTGGATCGGACCGGCACCGCCCTGGTAAGGCTGGAAACGGGTGACCAATACATTATTATTAAAGCCGCTAACGAGATAGTCATTAAAGAATTTCGGTGGGCGGTATTCAAATACTTTCGCTTTTTTCAACACAGACTCTTTGACGATCTCTTCCGTTCCCACTACATTGCCCAATTTGCTGTCTTCCTTTTTCGAGGCCGTATCGTCTTTGAATTCGCTGTTGAAAAAATCATTTTGTTTCTTACTTAGTGTATCTGTTTTCGCGACAAATTCGGTCATCTTTTTCGCTGATTTCTTTTCCTCTTCGATCACCTTCTTTATATACTCAGTGGGTCTTGCTGTAATGTTGCGACGATGCAGTGTGTTTTCGTCAACACGTAAGCGGTAAAGTAATTTGATATCACCAAGTTTCACGACTTCGCTCACCTGTTGATTGTCACCGGCAGTTCTTGTTTCCAACAAACTGCTTTGATAATTTGTCAATGGGAACACATAAGAAGAATCATTGGTAACTGAAACATACCCGACAGAATCTATATCAGTCTTGTTCCATTCTTTTAGCAAACTATCGACGTCTTTTTTAGGAGGATTGCGCAGTACCTCATCCCCGATGAATATCAATGTATCCAATCCCGCTCTTTCTGTTGTGAAGAAGCCGGCATAGCGGTTTGCGATACCATTTTCATCGCTGACAAAAGTAAAATGCGATTGGTTATACTGCGAGGGATAGCGTGCATTCCCATGTTTAAGGTCGCTCAGTTTGGAAATCTGTTTGAACTCCGATTTATTCCAGTTGTCGACGAGATAAATATTATAATGTTTGCCCGGTAAAGAATCATCGCTGCTGGCAGCCTGTGCAGATGGACGGTTGCTGGCAAACAAAATTCCTGTGCGATTAGGAAATGCTACAAAAGACGGATCGAGATCATCATAGACATCATTGGTGACCTGCTCAAATGTCTGTTTGTCTATTTTATAAACATAGATATCGCTCTGTCCGCTTCTTACTGCACTTAATACAAGTGTATTTGCATCCAGCATGAATTTCATGTCCTGGACCTGGTCAAACATTTTCCATTCCTGTTGCCAAAGCTTGCTTCGGTTTACCAGGTCGTAAATAAAAAATTTGGTTTTGCCTTCATCATTATATAATACAGCAAGCCTGGTTCCTTTGCCATCCCAGGCAAGCATGGGATAGTTCGGATGCATATCGCTTTCGCGGGTGCGGACTCCCTGTTTTAATAAGATCTTCCGGTCAACAAAATTCTCCATTAACACCACCTGGTAGCGGCCTTGTTTGAATTCAACAACAGCATAAGTAAAACTTTTGGGAAGCGGGCTGGCATTGAAACGGATAAAATCTTTTTTACCGATCTCTTCGCTAACGGATAACTGACCTTTTGGTGAGTTGCGACGTCCGCGGATATCTTTGAAATATGCCTGCGGAACTTCCGTCATGAAATCCTGTAATAGTAATTTGAATTTTTTCTTGGCGATCTTGTTAGATGCATTATTCAGATTGCGGTATATCCTTGCGAGGTAAAGAAAATAAGTGGTCTTGCTTTTTCCATATTTATCAGCAATATATTTCCAGAATGAATGACCTGCCAGCAATGGTTTGTCAAAAGCAAATTGGTAAAAATTATTGTAATCTCCAGTCAACATCACGGCACGGAGATCATCATCCAGTTTGGTGCTCCAGTTCTCTGCGGCATATTCAACATAACCATCGGTCAGCCATTTGGGGAGATCCAATAAAGCCTGGTTGGCTGCAAATTCTCCCAGGTCATCTCCAAACAACAGGTTATCGACAAGGATCTTGGCGATACCCTGTCTGATCTGCCGGCGAAGATTTTCGTGATTACCATCGAAGTAAACGATCATCTTATTATTCACCAGTTTGGTAACACCACCGGTATTCTGCCAATCGATGCCCAGCCCGATATTGGACTGTTGCATTTCGTCATAATTGTTATAGATAACTATATTGGCGCGGCGTTGTAAACCGTATTCAACAAACTCTTCAATGGAAGGAAGTTCTTCTTCTGCTACCTGGGCAACATATTTCCCCAGTCCCAAACCATCCTGGCTGAAATAAGAATTGAAATTCTCAGTTTGGTAATATTTCCATTTGAATTTTTGGTACTGAACGCGGTTTTTTCCAAACTCCACCGTGTTCACTTGTCCTGCCGCTTCCATTCCAAAAAGAACAGAAAGGCAGATCATCAGGCTTAGTGCTTTCTTCATATAACTTTTAATCGTCTTTTTTGTTTAATGTGTTGCCGGCTAATGACAGTTGATGCGGTTTATTAGTCCACTCAGTCTACCTCAAAAGTAGCTGTTTTGTAGTTTTGGGGGTCTGTAAGCAGCAGCCCTCTCGCGGGCTCTATTAAAATTACGGAAATCTGTCATGCTAAAGATTCTATCCTTCACTTTTAGTCCCGTCCAGGAGAATACTTATGTATTGTATAACGAACAGGGGCAGTGTTGCATTATTGATCCCGGCTGTTATTTTCAGCAGGAAAGGGAGGAATTAAAAACGGGCATTGAAAAGACAGGGCTTACGCCCGTTATGCTGCTTAATACGCATTGCCATCTTGACCATGTATTCGGCAATAAATTCATATATGATACATGGGGTCTTCAACTTCACTTTCATGAGAAAGAAAAACCTGTTTTTGATTTTGCTCCTCAATCCGGGGCACTTTGGCAACTTCCTTTCGACAACTACGATGGACCAATAGTTTATTTGAAGGAGGGAAATATTATTAAAATCGGGGAAGAAAAGCTCGAGATACGTTTTGCGCCCGGTCATTCACCCGGACATATTGCATTTTATCATGAAGCCGGGGATTTTATCATTGGTGGCGACGTATTATTTAATATGAGTATTGGCAGGACCGATCTGCCGGGTGGGGATTTCCATACCTTGGTTAATAGCATCCAGACACAATTCTTCACGTTGCCGGATGATACTAAAGTTTACCCGGGACATGGACCGGTGACGACGATCGGGTTTGAGAAGATGAATAATCCCTTTGTAAAGCTTTATTGATATTGCTATGCCCTTTTTAATTAAGGATAATAAAGGATTTGTTGAAGCGATCATTGATCCCAGCTGTGGGATAGAGAAATTCTTTATGGCAACTGAGATCCTCGAAAATGAATTTGAGATCAGTTATATTGAAAAGAACGATTCCCTGGATACATCATACTGGGATTTTGAGTTTAATGATTCCAGGATAACCATTCACTATAATATTTATACAGGGATAAGTCTATTCTCTTCGAAGTTTCACGCTGCTAGTACTTTTGACAATGAACTTGTTGCCATGATCGGTCAGCAGCTTTATGATAGTTTGGAGAAACCCTTCAAGGGTTCTTAAACCCTTGAAGGGTTTACTTTAAAAACCTGCCAATGACCGGCAACTTCTGAAACTCTTTTCTCTCAACTTTCAAAACAAAGGTCACAAAGGATAATAATAATAACGCAGCAAACCCGCGATTGATCCAGATATTTAATCCTGCTTTCAAAAATGCATAATGGGCAAAGTAAAGGAGTACAACAATGACCATGTAGGCCAGCATTTTTTTCCATGCATATGGAACACGATAATGTTTTTGCCCCCAGGTAAATGAAAGTACCATCATGGTTCCATAGCAGACAAAAGTGGCCCAGGCGCAAGCTATATATCCATAGCGGTGGATGAAAAAATAATTGATCACCAACGTGATTCCGGCTCCCACTAGTGTTATCCATGCACCTGCCATTGTTTTATTCGTCAGTTTATACCAAATGGAGAGATTATAATAGATACCAAGAAACATATTGGCGAACAAAAGTATCGGCACAACCGAGAGACCTTTCCAGTATTCTTTATTCTGGATAAAATATTTCCAGATATCCATAAAGAGCGCGACGACCAGGAACATTACACACACCGTGATCACAAAGAATTTCATAACCCTTGCGTATACGCGCTGTGGATTATCACCCTGTGCCTGTTTAAAAAAGAAGGGCTCGGCTCCCATTCGAAACGCCTGTACAAACAATGTAATTAATATGGAGAGTTTATAGCAGGCGCCATATGTACCGACCTGGATCTTCACGGCATCTTCTGTTGGTGCCGATGACCACCAGGCCAGCATGATCCTGTCAAAGGTTTCATTGATCATGCCTCCGAAACCCGCAATGATCAGTGGCATTGAATACAACATGATCTGTCGCCACAGCTGTGCATTGAATTTCCAGCGAAAGGAAAAAAATTCTTTTCGCAATAATATAAAGGTGATGACCGATTGAACTATGTTGGCGATAAAGACATAACCTACTCCAATATCCTTATCGTAGAAGGTCAATAAGATACTGTCAGGATTTTTTGCCGCAATTTTTGGACAGACCGATAAGAAAAAATAAATAACAAAAATATTGACCAGGATACCCATGACCCGGATAAATGCAAACTTCCTTGGTCTTCCTTCATAACGTAAACGAGCAAAGGCAAGCGCAGACAAACTATCAAATGCAATGATAATCGCACTCCAGGTAATATATTCCGGGTGCCGTTCGATCTTCAGCAGATTTGCCAGCGTACCGCGGAACATGATCATGGCTGCTGTCAGAAAAAGGGTACTGATCACTAAAGAAACAGTCGCAGTATTATAAACATCTTCTTCCTGGTCTTTTTTCTGGATATAACGGAAATAGGCAGTCTCCAATCCATACGTGAAGATCACATTCAGGAAAGGAATGGCTGAATAGATGATCGTCATATCGCCATAAGCCGGTCCTGATAACTTGAAAGTGAGATAAGGGGTGAGTAGATAATTGAGAAAGCGGGCTGCTATGGAACTCGTTCCATACCACAACGTTTGCCCTGCCAGTTTTTTGATTCCACTCAAAGGATAGGAAATTTCATGACAAATGTAATTGATACCTTACCAAAAAACGAACTTCGCTTCGCGAAGATCAAAGGCTAAGAGGTTAAAAGAGGTCGTAAAAGAGGCAAAAAGAGTTACGCCCGCAGCGTTTTTCGCGGAACGCGGATAACACAGATAAGAAGATGGCCGCGGAATTAATTCAATCTTTTAAAAGCAAAACAATGATCGAGTCCACTTTCTGTAAAGCTGTTTTCGCGTAGCGAAAAAACTCCCTTGCTCTTTTACGACCTCCTTTATCCTCTTAGCTTGCACTTTAACTTAATTGCAACGCTTTGTCTACCTTTAACGTCAAAATCGGCTTATGAGAAAACTAATTTTTACCCTAATTATTCTCTTCGTTACTACCACTATTGTTTCTGCGCAGGCCTACGAGGGAAAATCCGAATATGATAAGAAAAAGCAGGAAGCATTTGTGATACAGTATCATTATTCTACGGAAGCTGTTGAAAATGCTATCCGCTTAAAAATGGAAAAACTGGGTTATCGTGCAAAAGAAGAGAAAGGCATTTTTAATAAGGACCGGGGTGCATTGATCTATAAGAATGCATATATCAAATCCATTACGAGGGAAAAGATGGATTATATCGTTCAGATAGAACGTAAGAGCCGTAAAGATGACGATGAATCATTTTTATATCTCATTATACTGAAAGATGATGGTTCCAATGCCGTTGCTACATTTGATGCGGCGGATATGAAAGCCGCTAAAGATTTTCTCAATGACCTGCAACCCGATGTGGAAGCAGCTAATTTAGAGATACAGATCAAGGATCAGGAAGCAACTGTTGCGAAAGCCGAAAAGAAGTTAAAGACGTTGCAGGATGATAAAGCGGCACTCGAACAAAAACTGGTGGATAATGGAAAGAACCAGGAAGACACAAAAAAGGAAATAGAAGATCAGAAGCAGTTGTTGGAAAATCTCAAGTTGAAGAGGAAGAATTAACGATGCACAATAAAAATGCAGAAACTATCCTGATTATTTTCTCAACGTATTTTTCTCACATTTTTTTTAAGAGGCGAATAGTCATTATTCAACCCCTTCAGGGTTGAGGTCTGTTTGCGATCTTGTTCCCCGGGTTTCACCCGGGGCTATTGACGTTCGACCCCTTCGGGGTCAGTTAAAAAATCATTCTGTCACATTTCAGTACTGCGAAGCCTTAATTTAGAGTTTATCAATATGAAGCGAATCGATGAGAATTATTTTCAAGAATTAGTCCTGTTGCTAACTTGAAAGCCCGCCCGGATGACCGGTCGGACGGGGGTTTAATATGAATAGCCTCGGGTGCTCCAAAGGAGTCCCATTCGGAAAACCCGGGGTCGAAGAATGGACTCCCCATCAACCCCGAAAGGGTTGAATGTTTAAAAACGGACAATTATTGACTATACCTGGGATTAGTAATAAATGCCGAATCAGTCAGCGCTCTCAAAAAAATCGCGAGACTGTTTGCCTCTGCGTTCGTCATTGTTATTCCACCACTCACCAAAGGATCCACAGTTGGTCCGGATTGGACACCTGTTCGATAATGCTGAATGCACTGGGACAATGTCATAAACCTGCCATCATGCATATAGTTCTCCGATATATAAGTATTGCGAAGGGTCGGAACTTTAAACTTTAAAGAATCTTCTTTTTTCCCCGTTATCCGCATTCTGCCAAAGTCATTTAAAAAAGGATCGACAGGTAATCCAATATTTCGAAAACTATAGTCGGTAAACAATGGTTCTGGATGACAGCTGGCGCATTTGTCATGATAAACAATATAACCACTAACTTCCTGCGAAGTAAAAAACTCGGTGCCTTTAGCTACCCGGTCGTATTTTGAGTTTGCCGAGACCAGTGAACCCGTGAATTGTTGCAACGCTTTTAAAATAAATTCGGGACGTATGAACGGATAACGAAAAACTTCTTTGAACATGCGCTGGTAATCCGGATCATCTTTTATTTTATTAATGACATCTTCAAAGTTTTCACCCATTTCAATATGTCCATTGATGGGTTGTGCCGCTTCATCTCGCAATGAGCTAAATTCGCCGTCCCAATGAAAAGATGGACTCCAGTTGAGATTGAATAATACCGGGGCATTCCGCAATGTGTGAGAATTGTATACGCCGTGACTGCGATCGTGACGATAGGTGCCAAAGCCAGCGATCTGCTGATGACAGGAAGCGCAGGCATGATCGTTGTCGATAGAGAGACGCTCATCGTAAAATAATTTTTTACCTAATTCAAATCCTTCTTCACTGAGTGGGTTATCGCTAAATGTATAGAGAGGAGATGGAAAGCCCGAAGGAACTTCCTGTTGCAGTACTTGTAAACCTTTGGTATTCGGATCTTTTTTGCAGGCGCTCAATATCCAGGAGCACAGCACTGAAGCTGTGAAAAGAAAGAATATGGTCACTGCTGTTTTTCGCACAAAGAATTCAAACGTGATATTGATCAAAATATTTTAGTCAATACTACCCGGGCGAAATCTTTGACGCCCCGATTTTATTTCGGCCTTTCTCTTTTTTGATTCCAGTCTTCTTTCTTTCGCAGCCTTACTGATCTTGGTCGCGATCCTCGCTTTCTTTTTCATCAAAGCCTTTGACAGCAATTGATTGATCTTTTCGACGGCATCCCGTTTATTCGCATATTGGGTACGGTGAGTCTGCGATTTTACCTGGAGGTTCCCTTCGCTGTTGATCCGGTTGCTGAGTTTTTCGCGCAGCAAAGCTTTCTGTTCATCATTAAAATAAGAAGAAGAATCAATATGAAATGAGGCGATCACGGCTGTTTCGACCTTATTTACATTTTGTCCGCCCTTGCCACCGCTGCGGGTGGTTTGAAATACGAGTTCTTTACTTACATCAATCATTTACACCATTACATTTGTAAAACAAAGCTACGAATAATGAGAGCAGTTATCCAGCGTGTCACCAAAGCTAATGTGACTATTGAAGGAAAAGTGCATGCTTCCATCGATGATGGATTATTGGTATTGTTAGGAATTGAAGATCCCGATTCCGATGAAGATATTGAATGGCTCTCCGGAAAGATCGTCAATCTCAGGATCTTTAATGATCATGAAGGGGTGATGAATATTTCCATCAAAGAGATCGATGGAGATATTTTGTTGATCAGTCAGTTCACGCTTCATGCATCTACAAAAAAAGGAAATCGTCCATCTTATATCCGTGCGTCAAAACCTGAGGTGGCGATACCGTTGTATGAAAAGATGATCCAAAAGTTGAGTCGCGATTTGGGGAAGATCATTAAGACGGGAGTCTTTGGCGCAGCTATGAAAGTTGAATTAGTAAATGACGGACCGGTCACGATTGTTATTGACACCAAGAATAAAGAATAGTTTTTAAACACGAATTAAGGCGAATTACACGAACCGACCCTTAGAAAACAACTCGTTTATATTTAAACGACTTTTCACCAAAATTGGCAATTATTCCCAATTTTATTCCTGAAGCTTTCAGATAATTTATAGTTTGAGCGATAAAAGCTTCAACAATAAATGGCTTTGCTTTGACTTCTAATATGATACTGCCATGCACAATAAAATCCGCGGGATATCTACGGCGAAGCACTGTCCCCTTATAAACAATCTTAAATGATTTTTCGCGTTGGTAGGGAATGCCTCTTTGTTTAAATTCTAATTCAAGTGCATCTTTATAAACATCTTCCTTAAAACCCATCCCTAGTTGTTGATGTACCTCCATGCAGGCACCTATGATCTGATACGATTCTTCTTTTAGAATGATCTCTGCCATTTGTCTTTTTTCAGACAAAATTCAACAGCCATTTATTAAGTTGAGCGTTGTTTTCACCATAAAAGAATGTTTTTTCCTGAAAATAATTCGTGTAATTCGTTTGAATTTGTTTTTCGTGTAATTCGTCTTAATTCGTGTTATTAATTCCAATCTTTTCCGTATATACTTTCCCGTTTTCCATCGTCACCATCAGAAAAAAAACTCTATCGCTAAAAGGTGTGCTGAAGCTATACGAATTTGCGTTGATCTCACGTTGCTCCACAACACGGTGTCCGTCGGTGGTCCATACCATGAGGTTCTGAATATTTTTAGTGCTTTTGATCGTAAAGTGTTTTCCAGTCGTGATCACTTTATAAGGCTTTGCCTCTTTGGAATTCGATTGAGCTTGAGATTGTTTGGCAATAAAAAACAGGGATAGTATAAACATGCCTGTTTGTCGACAGATCAATAGACTCATAGGTGCTATTTTTTTAAAGGATCGGGATTTATCAGACGAGTTGCATCTTTCGACACATTGGCTTCGCTTGATGCAAGCTCGTGCTGGGGCTCTTCCGAACCAAGAATCGTGCTATCTTGCGATCTCACTTCAAAAATTTTTGTTATGACTATCCGTGAAGCGCAGGACCAGGTTGATGGCTGGATAAAAACAACTGGTGTCAGATACTTCAGTGAACTAACGAATATGGCCATGCTAACTGAAGAAGTAGGCGAACTGGCGCGCATTATCGCCCGCACTTATGGTGATCAGAGTTTCAAAGAATCCGATAAGCAGAAGAACCTGCCAGATGAAATGGCGGATGTATTTTGGGTATTATTATGCATGGCTAATCAGACTGGAGTAGACCTCACTGATGCATTAAAAAAGAATTTCGAGAAAAAAAACAGCCGTGATGCTGAGCGTCATAGGAATAACGAGAAGCTCAAATAGGATTTTGGCATTATGTATGTTCCTCCAGGATATGGCATTAAGGAATACCTGGAAAATAATAAAACAATCATTCAAGGATTTTTTCTTTTCGCGATCGTTGAAGCTAAGCGCTTCGCTGGCTTACTTCACCATATTTGCATTACCGGGTTTATTGATCATCATCATCTGGATCAGTAATATTTTTTACGGACGTGATATTGTTGAAGGTTCTTTATACGGACAATTAGAAGGATTGGTGGGACATTCTGCGGCACTCAGTATCCAGGATGCCATCAGGTTCACGACTTCTGGCAGACATAGTACGATAGCAACGATTGTAGGTATCGTATCCCTGATATTAGCCGCTTCCGGAATATTTAGTGAGATACAGGACTCCATCAATTTTATATGGAGGCTCAAAGCAAAACCAAAAAAAGGATTTGCGATCCTGAAAATGGTATTTAATCGACTGCTTTCTTTTTCAATGATCGCCGTTTTTGGGTTCATTTTACTGGTTTCTCTTTTTGTAAATGGGACGATGGATATGCTACTGGACAAATTGATGGAGCACTATCCACAGTTGACTGTAGTACTTGTTTACATTTTGAATATTATTTTCACTTACCTGATTGCGACTGTGATTTTCGCGGCCATCTTTAAAGTTTTACCTGATGCCCGTATCAGGTGGAGGCATGTTTGGGTGGGAGCCTTTGTTACTGCAGCCCTGTTCATGGTTGGCAGATTTGTATTGAGCTACTACCTGTCACATAGCACCATGAGTAATACATATGGTGCCGCCGGCTCCGTCGTTGTGATATTATTATGGGTTTATTATTCAGCGGTCATATTATATTTCGGCGCCGCATTTACCCATGCATATGTTTTGCATAAAGGTCAACGGATCTATCCGAATAATTATGCAGTATGGGTGCAACAGATCGAAGTGGAGTCGGATAAATCGATACAGACACAGCCGATGGAGAAGACGGTGATAGAGGCGCATAAAGAGTAGACGAGCAATTTTTTGGCTAAGAGGTCAAAAGAGAAAAGGAGGAGAAAAGAGTTGCGCCCTCGGCGCTTTATAGCTAAAAGTTCAAAAAAGATAAAAAGAGTGTTTCGTTTCAATAATAACTTTTATTGCAGCTTTGGTAAGGACCAATAAATTATTGAGACATTTTTTTAACGATCATGAAGACCACGCCGATCAAACCAGGTATTAAAAGAATCAACGACAAAGGCGAAACACCGAATTGAACCATTAAGCCTAAAGCTAAAATGATGGAAGAGATGCTGAAGATATACCATGCCGGATATTCAACACGTTTACTCGTGTTTGGCTTCCTTTGGAAAGGTGATGCATTAAAAAAAGCCCGATCAATTTCTTCGATTGTATATCCTTCTTTCAACAGGTCATTGCGTAATTCACCATCCGGATAACCGGAATGTAATCTCTTTTTGATAAATGCGGATAACTCCTCTGGTGTTCGCATAGATGCTAAAATAAATTAAATGGGACAGCCCACAAGCAATATCGAATGTTTAGCGGTTATCTTATTTCTAATGTATTATTTTTGCGCACTATGACAAATGGCGAAAATACAGTTACATCCAAACAGGAACGATTCCAGGCAATTATCTCTCACGCAAAAGAATACGGTTTTGTTTTCCCCTCCAGTGAGATATATGATGGTTTGCAGGCGGTGTATGACTATGGACAGTGGGGTAGTGAACTGAAAAAAAACATTAAAGATTATTGGTGGGACTCCATGACCCGCATGTATGAAAATATTGTCGGGATCGATGCCGCCATATTTATGCATCCTACCACCTGGAAGGCTTCTGGACACGTGGATAATTTTAACGACCCGATGATCGATAATAAAGACAGCAAAAAAAGATATCGCGTCGATCATTTAATTGAAGGACATGCCGAGCAGATGGAAAAAGACGGAAGATATGATGAAGCGAAAGGCATGTTGGCCGATATGGATAATTTACTGGCCAAAGATGATTTTGAAGGATTGCGAAAACTGATCATTGATCATAATATTAAATGTGCGCTCAGTAATACCGCCAACTGGACAGATATCAGACAGTTCAACCTGATGTTCTCTACGGAATTTGGTTCGACCGTTTCTACAGACGATGAAGACAATAAAGTTTATTTAAGACCTGAAACGGCACAGGGGATATTTGTAAATTTTCTGAATGTACAGAAGACAGGCAGGATGAAAATTCCATTTGGTATAGCACAGATCGGTAAGGCATTCCGGAATGAGATCGTGGCAAGACAATTTATTTTCCGCATGCGCGAGTTCGAGCAGATGGAGATGCAATATTTCATTCGTCCCGGTACACAGAAGCAATGGTATGAGTACTGGAAAGTAGAAAGACTGAAATGGCATTTAGCGTTAGGATTTGGAGAAGATAAATATCGTTTTCATGATCATGTCAAGCTGGCTCACTATGCCGACGCTGCCTGTGATATTGAATTTGATTTTCCAATTGGATTCAAAGAAGTGGAAGGCATTCACTCCAGAACCGATTTTGATCTGAAGAGTCACCAGGAATTCAGCAAAAAGAAAATGCAGTATTTCGATAATGATGTGGACCCGGCTACAAACAAACCTTTTGGAAATTATATTCCTTATGTCATTGAGACTTCTATTGGTTTAGATCGCATGTTTCTCCTGGTCTTAAGTTCAGCATATGAAGAGCAGGATCTAAGTACTCCTGAAAAACAAGACAGGCGGGTGTTACTAAGATTTCCCTCCAAACTGGCGCCCATAAAACTTGCTGTTCTTCCATTGTTAAAAAAGGATGGCTTGCCAGAGATCGCAAGAACGATCATGGACAATTGTAAATCTTCTTTCCGTTGTTTTTATGAGGAAAAAGACGCAATTGGCAAACGCTATCGTAGAATGGATGCGCTCGGTACACCATTTTGTGTGACAGTGGATCATCAGACGAAAGAAGATAATACGGTTACCATTCGTTTTCGCGATACGATGCAACAGGAAAGGGTCTCGCTGGATAAGATAAAAGATATAGTAATGGAAGCGATTCAGTGAGAATGTATGAGATGGCTAAATGGTTGGAATTATTTGTTGGCTAAGCTCCGCGTGAAATGATCACTCCAATTAACGCCATCACCAAAGCAATCAGCAATAGCAATCTCCCCGACCAGCGCGCAACCTGTTTGAGTTTTTTATTTTCGATTTGTGCTAATGCTTTTCTTCCTACAAAAAGATCGTGGACAAGACTAATACCGATCATGGCGATCAGTAAAATGACTTTTACTACCACCAGTTTTCCATAACGAGCTTGGTTGAAAAAGGTCCAGGAGAAATGAATCCCGCGAAAATACATATTGAGGATCCCTGTTACCAACATCAACCCTAAAACGATATAACCATAGAACCGGAATTTCAGACCGGTTGCCATTAATAGATTTCTTCTATCCGGATGATCTTTGATTCCCGGTAATAAGACTATTGGGAGAAAAAGCATTCCCCCGATCCAGAAAGCAGCTCCTATAATGTGCAACCACACACTGATATAGTATCCTGTATTCATCCCGCGAATATAAAAAGACACTGATGTCGGTAATTGAGTATTAATCAGGTGTTTTGATGACCTATATCATCCCCATAGAACATAGATTCCGATACTTTGTTTCGTATTTCTCACCTCAAAATTGCAGAAATGGAAACCACGCTTACTCCCTCGCACAAGAAAAACGCGGCAGCTCCAGACAAGAATATATTCTCTATAATGGACGGAAACGAAGCGGCTGCTTACATAGCTTATAAGACCAGTGAGGTCTGTGCTATTTATCCCATTACTCCTTCATCCGCGATGGGTGAATGGGCCGATGAATGGAGTAGTAACGATGTAAAAAATGTTTTCGGTGAAACACCAAAAGTCATCGAAATGCAGAGTGAAGCCGGTGCCGCCGGCGCGATTCATGGTGCGTTACAAGGCGGCGCTTTGGCTTCAACTTTCACGTGCTCCCAGGGGTTACTGCTAATGATCCCGAATATGTATAAGATCGCGGGAGAATTAACGCCAACAGTTTTTCATATTGCGGCAAGAGCGATTGCTACACATGCACTTTCTATTTTTGGAGATCACAGTGATGTGATGGCAACAAGAACTACTGGCTTCTCGCAGTTATTTGGAAGCAATCCTCAACAGGCGATGGATATGGCGATGATCGCACATGCGGCAACACTTAAATCCAAAATTCCTTTCCTGAATATTTTTGATGGATTCCGTACTTCACATGAATTGAACCAGGTTGCGCTGATCCCGGATGAAGTGATCAGCAAAATGATCGATGAGCAGGCGGTGAATGAACATCGTCATCGCTCCATGAATCCGGATCATCCGCATGTACGGGGTACTGCACAAAACCCGGATGTATTTTTCCAAAGCCGTGAAGCCTGCAATCGTTTTTACAACCATGTTCCTTTTATCGTGGAAGAAACGATGCAAAAATTTGAAAAATTAACGGGCCGTTCGTATAAACTATTTGATTATTACGGACACCCGGAGGCGGAGCACATTATCATCATCATGGGCTCGGGCTATGGTCCTGTACATGAGGTAACAAATTACCTGAATGCGATGGGAGAAAAAGTGGGTTATATAAATGTCCATCTCTACCGTCCTTTCTCCCTTAAACATTTTATTGATGCTATCCCTTCTTCTGTAAAAAGAATCGCGGTACTGGATCGTTGTAAAGAACCGGGTGCCATTGGTGAGCCACTCTATATGGATGTGGTCAATGCCCTGCATCATGATTGGGAATACAAGATGCCGAAAGTGATTGGTGGACGTTATGGCCTTGCATCAAAGGAATTCAACGCAGGAATGGCGAAGGCTGTCTTTGATGAATTGAAAAAGCCTGAACCAAAAAATAATTTTACGATTGGTATCGACGATGATGTCACTTTTACCAGCCTGGAGTGGGAGAAAGATTTTTCACTGGAAAAAAATCATTCTTTCAGAGGATTATTCTTTGGTCTTGGTGCAGATGGGACAGTGAGCGCCAATAAAAACACCATCAAGATCATGGGTGAAGTGACGGAGAATTTTGTGCAGGGTTATTTTGTTTATGATTCTAAAAAATCAGGATCGCTGACCGTTTCTCATTTGCGATTTAGTGAACAACCTATTCGTTCCACTTACCTTGTCAACTCGGCCAACTTCATCGCCTGTCATCATTTTAATTATCTGAAAAAATATGATGTTCTCAAAGATGCGGAAGATGGCGCGGTATTTCTGTTGAATGCACCTTACCCGGCCGAGGAGGTATGGCAACATCTGCCTATGAAGATCCAGGAAGAGATCAAACATAAAAAATTGAAGTTCTATGTGATCAATGCTTCCAAAGTGGCAAAGGAAACAGGGATGGGTTCGCGGATCAATTCCATATTACAAACCTGTTTTTTCGCCATCAGTAATGTGATGCCAAAGGATCAGGCGATCCAGCATATCAAGGATGCCATCAAAAAAACATATGGTCGCAAAGGCGAAGAAGTTGTACAGAAAAATTTCAAGGCAGTGGATCAAACCCTGGAAAACCTTTTTGAGATCAATTATTCGAATTATGCAATAGGAGATAAAGAAAGTGAAGCCGTGATCAATGGAGATGCGCCGGATTTCGTGCAAAATGTTTTGGGAAAAATAATTGCGGGCGAAGGAGATGAATTGCCAGTGAGCGCTTTCCCGGTGGATGGAACTTATCCAAGCGGTACTACAAAATGGGAAAAGAGAAATATTGCCGAGCAGGTACCTGTATGGGATCCTCAACTTTGTTCTCAATGCGGTAAATGTTATTTTGTTTGTCCACATGCTGCCATAAGAGTGAAAGTATATGACCGGGAATGTCTTGAGGATGCCCCGTCATTTTTCAAGCACACTGATCCAATCGGCAAAGAATTCTTTAAGGAAAAAGAAGCTTACACATTGCAGGTATCAGTGGAAGACTGCACTGGATGTAAACTTTGTACAGAAGTTTGTCCGGTTGAAAGCAAGACCCAGGCAGGGCATAAGGCCATTGATATGGCGGATATTCTTCCTTTAAAAGAAACGGAAAAGAAGAATTGGGATTATTTCCTTACGCTACCGGATATAGATCGTACCCGTGTTAATAAAGCGAGTGTCAAAGGCTCTCAATTGCTGGAACCGTTGTTCGAATTCTCAGGAGCCTGCAGTGGTTGTGGCGAGACTCCATATTTGAAACTGCTGACACAGTTATTTGGAGATAGAATGTTGGTAGCAAACGCAACAGGTTGTTCTTCGATATTTGGTGGAAATCTCCCTACCACACCATGGACAACCAATGAACAGGGTCGCGGGCCAGCCTGGTCAAATTCTTTATTCGAGGATAATGCTGAGTTTGGTTTAGGTATCAAACTTGCTACTGATAAAAAAAGGGAGATGGCGATGCGGCTATTGAAAGAAATAAGAGAAGAAGTAGGAAGTGAATTAACTGACGCGATCCTTAGTAATGCAGAAAATAGCGAAGCTGAATTGATACAACAGCGCAAATATGTAAATGAACTTAAACATAGATTGAAAGATCTAAGAAGAGATGATGCCTGGAGACTTTATCAGCTCGCAGAATTCCTCGAAAAGAAATCAGTCTGGATCGTTGGAGGTGATGGTTGGGCCTATGATATTGGATTTAGTGGATTGGATCATGTATTGAGTACTGGTGAGAATGTCAATATTCTCGTAATGGATACAGAAGTGTATAGCAATACAGGCGGACAAAAGTCAAAAGCATCTCCGATCGGTGCCAGTGCAAAATTTGCGGTGAAAGGGAAGACGACCGGTAAAAAAGATCTTGCACTACAGGCGATCGCACATGGAAGCGCCTATGTTGCGCAAATTGCAATGGGGGCAAATGATGTGCACGCTCTTAAAACAATTTTGGAAGCAGAAGCATTCCCTGGTCCTTCGATCATTATTGCTTATAGTCATTGTATCGCTCATGGATACGATATGTGTCATGGATTGGATCAACAGGATCTCGCGGTAAAAACCGGTTACTGGCCTTTGTTCCGCTATAATCCAACAAAAGATAAGGGGCAAAGATTTATGCTGGACTGCAAACCACCGTCAGTTGCATTGAATGAATTCTTATATCATGAGAACAGGTTTGCAACTATAAAAAATAATTATCCTGATAAAGCCGAACAATTTCTTGTGATGGCTAATGATGGGATAAAAAGAAAATGGGAAACCATTGAAGCATTGAAGAATCTCTGACGGAAACGTCACACTTAAAGGGTAAGGCCCCACGATTATTCGCGGGGCCTTTTTGTGTGCTGGTTGCTAGTTGTCCTGGTTGCTGGTTCGGCGTGTTCTTCGAGAACTCATTAAAAGTTTGGAATTTCTACTGAGCGGTTATCATATGATAAAGTCGTAATAGTAATAACCCCAGCATTTATGCTGGGGAGTTGAAGCTTTGTATATGTTGGCTTTAGCCATGAATGATATCTGCGGCTAAAGCCCATATTAATCATCAACCTGCACCCCCAGCATAAATGCCGGGGTTAGAGGCTTTACTACAAGCTGCACCTTCAATATTAATGTTGGTGATTATTAAATTCGTTCAAACCTCGCCTGAAAGAACCGCAAATATTTTGGTTCGTATACCATCTTGAGACCACGAATCTTTTTTCTCCGATCGAATACACGGGCAGTTGATTCCGCGATCACATCCATATGGGCCTGCGTGTATACGCGACGTGGAATGGTGAATCGAACCAGTTCAAGTTTCGGATAATAATTTTCACCATTTGCTTTTCGTCCGGCAGATACTACGCCTCTTTCCATCGTTCTTACTCCTGAATCAAGATAGACCTCAGCGGCTAAGGTTTGTGCGGGGAACTGATCCTGCGAAATCTGGGGAAGAAATTTTTTTGCATCGACAAATATCCCGTGACCACCGATGGGTTTAACGATGGGGACACCATATTCCATCATTTTTTCGCCAAGATATATCACTTGCCCAACCCTGGCGTGAATATGATTATCACAAACACTCTCACCAATTCCTATCGCCATCGCTTCCATGTCGCGGCCGGCTAGTCCTCCATAAGTATGGAGTCCCTCGTACACCACCACAAGATTCCGGGCTTCTTCAAAAATATTCCAGTCATTGATGGCCAGGAATCCGCCGATATTCACCAGTGCATCTTTTTTAGCGCTCATCGTAGCGCCGTCGGTGAGCAAGCAGATCTCTTTTACGATCTCACGAATGGATTTATTTTCATAACCTTTTTCTCTTTGCTGGATAAAATGAGCATTCTCTGCAACACGGGTCATATCATGAATGATCAGGATGCCATATTTTTTGGTAAATGTTCTCAGTTCTTTCAGATTCTTTATGCTGATCGGTTGACCACCGGCCATGTTTACACTGGTCGCGATACTGACATAAGGAATTTTCTTTGCACCATATTTTTTTACAAGTGTTTCCAGTTTGTTGATGTCAACATTTCCTTTGAAAGGAAATTCATTCTCCGGTTGATGTGCCTCATCAATAATAATGTCTTCAAATTTTCCCCCCGCAAGTTCCTGGTGAAGTCTTGTTGTGGTGAAATACATATTGCCCGGAATGATATCACCTTTTTTGATCAGGATCTTTGAAATGATGTTCTCTGCGCCACGTCCCTGGTGCGTTGGGATGAGATATTTATAGCCGTATATATTTTTTACAACATCTTCCAGGTGATAAAAATTGCGGCTACCGGCATAGGCTTCATCACCCATCATCATTCCCGCCCACTGGCGATCACTCATGGCTGATGTGCCGCTATCGGTAAGGAGATCGATGTATACATCTTCTGAACGCAAGAGAAACGTATTGTAACCTGCCTCTTTCAAAGCATTTTTTCTTTGAGCAGGAGTTGTCATTTTCAACAGCTCCACCATTTTCATTTTATAGGGTTCGGCCCAACTGCGTTTAATAATTGGTTTCATATTGAATTGGTTGAATATTTTTTATTGATGAATTTTCTTTCACGGGTTTCAATTTTGCCGTGAAATGCCGGAGTATTGGCGTTTCCTCAATGATCTCAAGTCCATTTAATTCATTTCGTTTTTTAAACACTTCAATGATCACTTCGGCTACATAATCGATATGGCTTTGGGTATATACTCTTCTTGGGATCGCCAATCTCACCAGCTCCATCATTGCGGGGATTAGCCTTCCATTTGCATCGTATTTTCCGAACATCAATGAACCGATCTCAACACTTCGGATACCGCCTTCGAGATAGAGTGCGCTAACAAGCGATTGACCGGGATAATGTTCAGCCGGAATTTGCGGCAGGAATTCTTTTGCATCAATATAGACCGCATGTCCTCCCGCGGGTCGCATCACCGGTACACCTGATTCGATCAATTTGTTGGTGAGGTATTCGATACTTCGAATTCGATACTGCAGATAATGTTCGTCCATTACTTCTTTCAGGCCGATGGCAATAGCTTCCAGGTCGCGCCCTGCCATACCACCATAAGTTGTAAATCCTTCTGTGATGATCAGGATATTTCTGCAACGAATGGCCAGCTCAGGATCACGCATCGCCAGAAAACCTCCGATATTGGCGAACGCATCTTTTTTGGCACTCATCGTACAACCATCCGCATAGGAAAAGAGTTCCTGTGCAATTTCCGGAACGGGGGTATTGATATATCCAATTTCGCGAAGCTTGATAAAGTAACAATTCTCCGCAAAGCGACACGCGTCGATATAGAAAGGGATCTCATACTTTTTACAGATCTCACTTGCGGATCTGATATTCTCCATGCTGACAGGCTGACCGCCACCTGAATTATTAGTGATGGTCATGATCACCAAAGGGATGTTTTCAGCCCCTTTCTCATTTATCAATTCTTCCAGGCGGGCTAAATCCATATTCCCTTTAAAAGGAGCGGGGATAGTCGGATGTTTTCCTTCTTCACAGATGCAATCAATTCCTTCCGCTCCTGAGAATTCTATGTTGGCTCGGGTCGTATCGAATAATGTATTGCTGATAAAATACTTTCCTTTTCCGCCCAGGATCGAGAATAATATTTTTTCCGCGGCTCTTCCCTGGTGAGTCGGAATGACTATTGGAAATCCTGTTATGTCTTTGACAGCTTCTTCAAAATGAAAAAAGCTGGTGCTTCCGGCATAGGATTCGTCGCCATTCATGATACCGGACCATTGATTACTGCTCATGGCGCTGGTCCCACTATCTGTCAACAGATCGATCAACACATCTTTTGCATTAATAAGAAAAGGATTATAAAAAGCAGCAGCAAGGATTTCTTTCCGATCCTCCCATGTAGTAAAATATATGGGTTCAACTGATTTTATCCTGAAGGGTTCAATAATAGTGTGCATATGAATAATTTTCCCGGCTGTCGCTAGTGTGATCAATTAATAACAATAAATGCGGGTCCTTGCGCCGCCGCTTAGCCTTAGCGCACGCGGTCGAATTCGCTCTCCAAAGGAGTCCTTCGGACAGGATTTCAGGTAGGTTTGCGAATGATATTTTTGAAGATGGAGATGGACATAAAGTACTCAAAAGTAGTGTGAGCAGTATTTGGAAACTATGATTTTGGTCAGCAATCAGGCAATCGTTAATTGGTTAACTAGTTAATTGGTTAATTAGGTCATTTGTTCGAAGGTTCCTCACTTCGTTCGGAATGACAAAAGATAGGGGCAGTGGCAAAAGACTTCTCGCTACGCTCCTTTAGATAAAATTAAACTTTCAAGTAAAATTTAGTAGGACCTTAGAAAAAGAAGTGGGGTGAACTAAGCTGCGCTCTGAGCTATTAGGCTCACACTTCGTATTAGTCCCCACTTCCTTTTTCAAACAGTTAAAGTGCTCCGTTTAGAATTTCAGACATATGAGGTCTGTTAAAGGTCTTGGAGGCTCTAACTATTATTTAATGCTAAATCTAAAGTTATGCAAGAATCAGTAATCGTAGGCGTAGATGTCTCCAAAGCCACTCTGGACATTTGTTTCAAACCCTCAGGGGATCTTATGAAAATCAACAATGATAAAGGAGGTTTCCAGGACTTTTTGACGGTATTAAAAAAGCAATACAGTTGCGTAGAGAAAATACTTATTGTAATGGAACACACTGGGCAGTATTCATACCGATTTGAAAACTTTTTGAGGTGTAACCATATTGATTATTGCAAAGTACCTGCGTTGCAAATTAAACGGTCTCTTGGTGTTATCCGGGGTAAAAATGATAAAATTGATGCGTCTCGTATTGGAGAATACGGTTGGCTACGCCGCCATATTTTAGTATGTGACAGTCCGGTTGATGGGATTATTCAGAGACTACAATCCCTGTTAAACCTGCGCCAGAAGCTGGTTCGAGACAGAAGTGGTTATATAAGTAGACTAAAAGAAATGATTGTTTCAGGGACTTGTTTAGTTACAGACTTTGAAGGAAAGCTTCAACATCAGACGATCGCTTTCTTTACTAAAAAAATAATTCAAATTGAAACACAGATCAAATCCTTAATACAAAGCAATTCTGACATTTTGCGCACTTGTGAATTACTTAGAAGTATAAAGGGAGTTGGTTGGATTATCGCTGGGTATATGATAGGTTGTACTCGCAATTTTAAAAAGTTTACTAATGCCAGAAAATTTAATTGCTACGCAGGTCTGGCACCCTTCGCATATGAAAGCGGTAGTAGTATCAGAGGCAGATCTCGCATAAGCCACCTGGCCAATAAAGAAGTAAAATCGCTATTGAACATGGCTGCCTGCAGCGCGATACGATATGACACTGAGTTGAAATTATACTATCAGAGAAGAGTATCTGAAGGAAAAAGAAAAATGAGCTGTTTAAACATCATAAGAAGTAAAATAGTTGCCCGAATGTTCGCGGTCGTCAAACGCCAAAGTGAATACCAGGAGTTCAAAGCTGTCGCTTAAATTAATCCTAACCCTTTTGAAAATAAAAAATAAATTTGGCAAAATCTTGAACTTAGAATACGAAGTTGGCGTCGATTTCGAGCGCAGCGAGAAATCTGCTTTTTTACCCTCAACATTCTTGTCATTCCGAACGAAGTGAGGAACCTAACCAATTAACTCTTCAAACCCCAAACTGCTGTAAGTGATGATCCAAATGTTTCCAGGTGCCCTTGGCCCATTGTTCTTTTGTGAGATGGCCGAAGAAAGGATGTGTTTCATTTATGATCGAGGCTTCCGAGAATTTGTTGATCGCATCGATTAGAATTTTTTTTTCAGCTTCGAAATTTTTGTCAATCCCTTGCATATTAAATTCCTTTGCAGTCGGAAGGTTTTTTTTAACAGGCTTCTCATTGTAAAAGAAAGGCCTGGCAATCGGCCCTACAATTCTACCGAACATCGTCCTTTTTATTTTCTGAGTGCCATCAGCTACGCCCATTGGTACAATTAGATGTGCCAGCATCTGGCTGGCATTCATTTTACCCCAAAGCGGTTTTGATTCCGGGGTCAGTTTATTTATGCGATCAATTGTTTCCTGTTTTGTTGCAGGATCAAAAAGGCTTTTAACTTCCATGGTGATTAATTTTCGCTTTCATAATAAGGGATCTCATCATGACTCTCCGATTCCTTTTGTTGCCAGTATGCTAAGGTAACAATATGGCCGTCTTTTGATTTTAGCTGGCGCCCGAAAATTGCATTGACCCAGTTAAAGGTATAATCTGTTACACCTACTGTAAAAGTTTCGGGAGCAACAGGTGTGGGCTCAGCTGCCGGCGTTTCTGTTGCGCCTTCAACTGGTTTTGGTGGTGGCGGAGCTTTTGGAGGAGGAGTGGGTGCGGTAATGACCGTAAATCCATTGAACTCGAGAAGATCTTTCAGGAATGTTACTCTTGATGGTGATACATTTTTCTCCACGATGCCGCATTTCACCCCGTTCAATTCTTCAAATTCATGATTCTTATTTAATGCCATTACTCAATTATTTATTAACTGCAACAATATAATCATATATCCAGCTTAGAAATCCTACCAGCACGATGCCGGCAGCGCATAATATCAATGCAAACTTTGTCGCTCTGTTGGTTTTTATTTTTTCAATCGGATGTTCATTCTTATCCATGAACATGGCTCTGACGATCCGCAAATAATAATAAAGGGAAACAACAAGATTTAACGCAACGACGGTAATGAATCCATAACTCGCTTTCGCAGCTCCACTTGTGATCAAGAACAATTTCCCAAAAAATCCGGCTGTCGGTGGAATTCCTGCCAATGAGAATAAAGCCAGGGTCATGATCCAGCATAAAAACGGATTGGTTTGATACAATCCTTTATAGTCGTCAATATTTTCTTTACCTGTTTGATCGGTGATGGCAGACGCAACACCAAAGGCAGCGAGGTTGGAGAATACATAGATCAGAATAAAATAAGTAACTGCATCAGTACTTGCTGCATTGTTACCACTCATGGCGACCAATATAAAACCCACCTGTGCGATGGAGGAAAATGCCAGGAATCGTTTGATGTTTTGCTGTCGCAATGCAAAAAGATTACCGATCACCATCGTCGCGATCGATAATATCACCAGCATGACATACCAGCTTTGTTGTAAAGGCTGAAAGACTTTAACAAGCGCACTTAAAAAAACAAAGGCGATCGCTCCTTTGGAGATCACGGATAAAAATGAAGTTGTGGCGATGGGAGAACCTTCATATACATCGGCTGTCCATAAATGAAAGGGAACAACAGACAATTTGAATGCAAAAGCGGCAAACAGAAACACAAAGGCTATGATCTGCAAAGCGCTTCCGTCCAGTCGTGAAGGTAATTCAGCAAAGCTGATCGTTCCGGTTGATCCATACATCAGGGAAATACCAAATAATAATATGCCCGATGAGAAAGCGGATGAAAGTATCATTTTCATAGCGCCTTCCGATGAACGTTTTTTATCCAGATCGAAATTTGCCATAGCCGCAACCGGAATGGACGACAGCTCAAGGGATAGGAAGAACATGAGCAGGTTCCCGCTGGAGATCATAAAAAACATGCCTAACAACGCGGAGAGCATCAACATAAAAAATTCAGGAAGATGCGGGGTCTTTTTTAACCAACCTGATGCAATCAATGAAATGAGATAGACGCCGATATTCAGGATGTTCTTCTGAAAGGAGATCAATTCATTGCTATAGAACATGTCGCCAAATAAATGGCCCTCTTTATTAAATGAAAGCCCGAGAACGCAATTGCTCAATAAAAGAAACTGCACCAGTCCAAGCAAAGTTTCATTTTTCATTCTGCTGCCCAGCTTAATGAACAGTAAAATGAAAATGATGACTGTTACCGACAGTTCAAATTTCATTAATATCCAGGTGTTGTCCATTTAATTATTGCGTATTGCCAATTGTCAATTGCATATTGTCTATTGCCAATTGTTTATTGTCCATTGATCTTGTTAATAATAACTTCCGATGCTGGTCGCAAAAGATCATTCAACCAACCCGGAACAATTCCAATTGCCAGGATTCCTAATACTAAAATGCCGGCAGCCAGTTTTTCATTCCATTTTGCATCAGTTAATGTTGCAAAACCTTCTTTTATTGGTCCCATCGCTACAGCTCCGATCGCCCGCAAAATATAAACTGCCGTCACCACGATCGACATACAGGCTATAATTGTTGCAATGCGATGAAATGCATCTGCATTTTCCCATGAGCCCATGAATATGGTCATTTCGGCTACAAAGCCACTTAATCCAGGTAATCCCAATGAACATAAACCGACGATGAAGAAAACAGTACATATAAATGGCATCACTTTCATCAATCCACTCATTTCATTTACCTGCCGGGTATGTGTACGGTCATAGATCATTCCGATGACGGCGAAGAAAAGTGCCGTCATCACACCATGACTCACCATTTGCATAACGGCCCCGGTGATCGCGGTCTTGGTAAGCATGCCAATTCCTAGTAAAACAAAACCGCAATGACTGATGGAAGAATATGCATTGATATATTTCAAATCCTTTTGCATCATGGTCGCGAAGGCTCCGTATAATATGGCGATCGACGCGAGTATGATGATGATATTGGCGTATTGTTTTGCACCTTCCGGTAATAAATAAGCTGCGACGCGTAAACACCCATAACCTCCGAGTTTCATGGAGATACCAGCAAGAAACATTGATCCGGCTGTTGGCGCGGAAGAGTGACCGTCTGGTACCCAGGTATGAAAGGGAAATATAGCAGTGAAGACACCGAATCCAATAAACAGTAATGGGAAAATGACACTTTGTGTTCCGCCTGCAATATGTTGTTGCGACAAAGCCAACAGATCAAAACTCTTTCCCGAAGAAAAATAAAGTCCCAGGATACCAACAAGCACCAACGCCGATCCACCCATCAACATCAACGCAAGTTTGTTGGCGCTATATTCTTTTTTGCCGCTTCCCCAAATGCCGATCAACAGATATTTTGGAATAACGGCGATCTCCAGGAAGAAGAACAGCACAAAAAGATCGAGCGACATAAAAAATCCATAGGCGCCAAGACTGAGTAAGATCAACAGGAAATAAAATTCCTTGGTCATCTTTTCAATATTCCATGATACCAACACGCCGGCAACAACAACAAAGGATGTTAAGAGGATCATCGCTACAGAAATTCCATCCACGCCCAGATGGAAATTGATATTCCAGGTTGGGAAGAGACTGAAATTTTGTTCAAATAGCATGACTGATTTACTATCTACAGCTCTTTCATTTTGAAATGCGACAAGTAGAGTGATCGCTAAGATCAGTTGAGCAACTGATCCTACAAAAGCAACCCATCGAATCTGTTGTTTGGTACGGGATAACAGACCAATGATGGCGGTCACTAATGGAACTAATATGAGCAATAAAAGATTCATCAACTATTAATCATTTCAATAAATAAATAAACAATGCCGCTAAACCGATCACACCAACCAGGAAATAAATTGCATACTGTTGAACCTTCCCTGATTGTACTTCTTTAATATCTTTTGAGATGGTCATGGTGGTTCTTCCCGTCAGGTTCATCAATCCATCCACAATATTTTTATCAAACCATGCCGCTGGTCGCCCGATAAGATTAAATATGATCTTCTTTGTTATAAATAAATAGATCTCGTCGATATAAAATTTATGGTAAGCGACTTTGTACAGTCCATAAATAGAAGCAGTGAGCTTGCCCGGACGTTCACTTTCTTTTTGGTACAACCACCATGCAGCAAGAATTCCTGATATCCCTAAAGCAACAGGAAGAATAGAGAATTGTAAATGGAATTTAGACTCTAATGCCTGTCCATCTGTGCTGACAAATTCTCCAAATGGAATAAATCCAGCTGCTGCTGCACCGATGGCCAGGAATATTAATGGGAACATCATACTAAATCCACCTTCACCATGTGAGTGATTGCTTTCCGTGTGTGAATGATAAGGTTTGTTCCAGAAAATATTAAAGTAGAGGCGGAACATATAAAATGCCGTCAACCCCGAAGTAAATAACGAGATCCAATATATTGCCTGATTATTCTGATAAGCCGCCAACAAAATTTCTTCCTTGCTAAAGAATCCCGCAAATGGTGGGATACCGGCGATAGCAAGACAGGCAATCAAAAATGTGATATGCGTGATGGGCATGAATTTTCTTAAGCCACCCATATCTTTCATTTCATTGCTATGCACATAATGGATCACAGCGCCGGCGCCAAGGAAAAGCAATGCTTTGAACATCGCATGGGTAAAAAGATGGAACATGGATGCAGTGTATCCCAATCCTCCTTCACCTCCATATTTTGAAACACCCAACGCAAACATCATGAAACCTATTTGCGACATGGTGGAATAAGCGAGTACCCGTTTTATGTCTGTTTGTGTACACGCAATGATAGCCGCGATGATCGCCGATATTGCTCCGACCCATCCAACGATTTCCAATACACCCGGAGTGGTGATCGAAAAGACGGGGAATAATCTCGCAACAAGAAATACACCGGCGACCACCATGGTGGCCGCATGTATCAATGCAGAAACAGGAGTAGGACCTTCCATCGCATCGGGCAGCCAGATATGCAATGGGAACATTGCACTCTTGCCAGCGCCACCAATAAATACAAGCGCCGCTCCCCATGTAATTGCTGATGCACCGAGAAAACTTGAGGTGATAGCAGACTTTGCCTGACTGGTTTCAGGGGATGTTAATGTTGCGATCAATGCACGGAAATCAAGTGTACCCGAACTATATGATAATATTAAAATACCGATCAGGAATCCGAGATCCGCAAAACGGGTAACGATAAACGCTTTTTTACAGGCGGCAACAGCAGATGGTTTATTATAATAATATCCGATCAGCAAGAATGAGGAAACACCCACCAGCTCCCAGAAGATATAGATCTGGAAAAGATTGGAAGAGATCACCAGTCCTAACATCGAGAATGTAAATAAGGAAAGGAATGCGTAATAGGTGGGAAAACGTTCTTCTCCTTTCATGTAACCGAGACTATAAATATGAACCATTAATGACACCACTGTAACCACCACCAACATCATTACCGAAATAGGGTCGAGCAGGATGCCCATATCTATGGAAATATTCTTGGAGAATACCAGCCATGTGTAGTTAACCGGGACAAATTTTTGATAAACACCATCCACTTTTCCGAACACAAAGAAGTATTCATATGCTGTATATAATGCCAGACCGGTAGCAGCGAGCAATAGAACAGTGCCGATGATCCCGGAAGCGTTTTTCAAATATCTTCTTCCGAATAATCCCAACAGAACGAAAGCTGCCAGTGGCAATAGGGGAATGAGTGCTATTAAAGTGGCATTCGGCATTTCTAATATTTTAACTCCTCCGCATTTTCAACGTCAATGGATTTATGACTGCGATATAAATTAATAATGATCGCGATCGCCACGGCGGCTTCTGCTGCGGCAATCGCAATAATGAATACCGTGAAGAACAATCCATCGAGTCTATGTGGCCAGAGATATTTATTAAAAGCTATAAAATTGAGATTGACACTATTTAATATAAGTTCAATGCTCATCAGCATCGTCACCAGATTTCTACGGGTAAAAAATCCATAGATGCCGATAAAGAACAGCGCGGCGGAGAGCGTGAGGATATGATAGAGTCCTGGTTGCATTTATATCAATATCGAATAGTGAACAAGGAATGATGAATGATGAAGTCCTTTCATGATGTGTGTTTTATTTCATCATTCGATGTTCCTTGTTCTATGTTCAAAATTTGTTTTTCTTTTAGTGCAATTACAATACATCCCACCATTGCCGCCAACAACAACATACTCACCACTTCAAATGGAAGCGCATAACCACCATCTTTGGTACTTAGCATTTTCTGACCGATATCGGCGACGCTGAATCCCGCAGCCGGGTCAGCAGATTCATAATAAGTATTTTGATACACCTGCAACATCGTCAGACCAAAACCACAGAATACCGCCAATGCGGAAAATATTTTTCTGCCAACTTTTTGCCTGGGTAATTTTTCTCCTGCCTGTTGGGTAAGGAAAATCGAGAAGATGATCAGCACCACAATGCCACCAACATACACCACGATCTGAACTGCTGCAATGAACTGATAATTCATCCAGAAGTAAATGCCTGCGATACCTATTAATGAAAACAAAAGGTAGATCGCTGCCCTGAAGATATGTCGGGTAGTGACAGATAACAGGCCGCTGACTAATGTCAATGCTGCCAGCAGGTAGAATATGATGGTGTTTCCGTTCATTTTGGTTTCAGACCTCTCTCCAAACTTCGAAAGGAAAGGTCTTCTGATTGTTTACTTGCCTATTGCCTATTGTCTATTGCCAATTGCCAATTGACTACTCGACTCCTTCCATGATTTTGGATCCCGGATTGTTCAGGATCTTTATCAAATCATTTCTATTAAACACACTATGCTCGAATGTCTGTGCCATCTTGATCGCATCGGAGGGGCAAGCTTCAATACAGAGATTGCACATCGTACATAATTCAAGATGATACACCAGCTTATCGATGGCTTTCTTTTTCTTACCATCGATCATATCAAACCTGGTGATCACTTTGATCGTTCCATTGGGACAAGCCAATTCGCAGGCCTGACAACCCGTGCATCGATGTTCATTTTTTTCATCATGCGGCATCACCACCTCACCTTTGAATCGTTCGGGTAATCCAAGATTGTCACGATTATCAGGGTACTCTTGTGTTATTATTTCTTTATGATGAAAAAAATAATAACCGGTACGGCGCATTCCCGTCAGCAGTGATTTAACACCGCTCCACACATCCTTTATATATTTTCCAGCGCTCATTTCAAAAATGCCATTTTAAAATTGCCATTGCTGTTACCAGCAACAGGTTTATCATACTGATAGGTAGTAAGTATTTCCATTCAAGATTCAGCAGCTGATCGATCCGCAATCTTGGAAAGGTCCAGCGGAACCACATGATCAAAAAGATCAGGAAAAATGTTTTTCCAAAAAACCAGACGCTGGAAGGAATGTAATCCATGGCGTGATTGAATCCTGTCCAATGCCCGATATGGAAGGGCATCCATCCGCCAAGGAACAGTGTTGCACCAATGGCGCAAACAATAAACACATTCACATATTCGGCAAGAAAGAACAGCGCGAATTTCATTCCCGAATATTCTGTATGAAATCCCGCCGTTAATTCTGATTCAGCTTCTGCCAGATCAAAAGGCGCACGATTGGTCTCTGCAGTCACTGCAATAATAAATGTGATGAATGCAATGATCACCGGTATATGTCCTTTGAAGATCCACCAGCCATCTGCCTGTGAATTGATGATATCTGAAACCTGCAAACTTCCGGTCAGCACAACAATAGTCAAAATAGAAAGTCCCGCAGATAATTCATAACTCACGATCTGCGCACCACTACGCATGGCGCCGAGTAAAGAATATTTGTTATTACTGGACCAACCCGCCATCAAAACACTGATGACCATGATCGAAGAAACGGCAGATACATATAGAATCCCGATATTCAGATCCCACAATTGAAAATTTTTTGCGAAGGCGATTGGAGCGAGGAGTAACATCGCTACGATCATCGCGATAAATGGAGCAAGGTTGAACAGGATCTTATCGGCGCCATCGGGTGTCATGCCTTCTTTCACCATTAATTTGACAGTGTCGGCGAGGGATTGAAACATTCCTTTGGGACCAACCCGGTTTGGTCCCAGTCGTATTTGCATCCAGGCGGAAACCTTTCTTTCCATGATCACGAGCACGAGTCCAAGCATGGCGAATAAACCAATGACAAGAACACCGGCGATCACCATTTCAAAGATGAGGGTCCAGGTGGCACTGAAGTTATTGCTCAGCCATTGATGAATGTTGTTCGATATTTCGGAAAAACTCCACATTTAATCCAATACTTTAATTTGTCTCCAGGCTAAAGCCTGGAGCAATTCATTTTTAACGATCTATGTCAGGTATCACCAGATCGAGGGTCCCCATCATCGCGATCAGATCACCGATCTTTCCACCTCTTGCGATCTTATCAAGAACGGAAAGATTTGAAAAACCGGGTGAGCGGAATTTGATACGATAAGGAGTAGTTCCTCCCTCACTTACGATATAAACTCCCAGTTCACCTCTTGCCGTTTCCACCCTTGAATAAAATTCTCCTTTTGGTAATTTCAGAACAGCTTTTGTCTTTGCCTGGAATTCACCATCAGGTATATTATCTATTAATTGTTCAATGATCTTTACGGATTCCTGCATTTCACGAATACGGATCATGTATCTCGCAAAGGAGTCGCAACCATTTTCCAATACTTCATCAAACTGAAGTTTTTCATAACCTTCGTATGGGGCAACTTTACGGATATCACAACTCACACCACTTCCTCTTGCGGTAGGTCCTGTGCACCCATAGGAGATAGCATCTTCCGGAGTTAATACTCCAACGCCTTTCATCCGGCTTTGGAAAATAATATTACCCGTAACGAGTTCGTCATACTCGTGGATCTTCTTCTTATATAATTGTAAAAAGTCTTTTACCCTTTTATGAAAATTAGGATGAAGATCATGCATGACACCACCGGGCACCATATAATTCATGGTCAGTCTCGCGCCGCAGGTTTCTTCCATGATATCGTTGATCGTTTCCCTTTCGCGGAATGCATGAAAGAATGGAGTGAAAGCGCCAAGATCCATAGCCATTGCTCCCCACCATAATTCATGGGAGGCAAGTCTTGTCAACTCGTCCATTAATATGCGGATCACTTTTGCTCGCTCAGGAATTTCAACCTGCAATCCTTTTTCAACACAAATTGCGCAGGCATGATTATTAATGTGCGCGGAGAGATAATCCATCCGGCTGGTAACATATATAAATTGCCGGTAGGAGAGACTCTCACACATTTTTTCAATGGAACGATGAATAAATCCAAGATGTGGTTCGACTTTTTTGATGGTTTCACCGCTGAGAGTGATGACAAGATGCAACACGCCGTGCGTAGCAGGGTGCTGGGGTCCAACATTGATGACAAATTCGCCATCGGTGCTGGTCCTATCTTCTATTATTTCGGTCTCTCTGTACACTTCGAACTTTCGAAATTTTGCTTTTAACTTATTTTCTGATTCCCTGCCCGACTGCAGTTATTTAAATTATTGTGGTCAGGCGGGCTTATTCTTTATTTCTTATTCCTAATTTATAATCGGATCATATTAACAGGGTCCTCAAAATCTTTTCTCAAAGGATTTTTTCCTTCCCATCCATCGGGTAAGATCAGCAATCGCAGATCTGGATGATGGAGAAAATTCACACCAAACATTTCATATACTTCTCTTTCGTGAAATTCTGCCGTTCTCCATATGAGTGACACGGTTTCAACTTCCGGCTTATTTCTATCCAATTTTATTTTTACGACCAGGTTGTGACGAAAACGGGTTGAAGTAAAATGATACACCATGGTCAGGTGCGTTTTCCAATCGATACAGGTCAGGCAAAAAAGATAATCAAAGTATAGTTGATCATTATTCCGGAGTTGATCAGCTGCATCTTTCCAGTTAGCAGCATCTATGTTGACATTGACCCATTCGACGAGTTTGGGGTCAGCGCCCTCTTCAAAGGTTGCTGTAGGGAATAATTCGGTTATCTTGATTTTTAGTTCTTCGTTTGTCATAGTGAGCGCCTTCGGCGCTATTTTTTTGGCTAAGAGGTGAAAAGAGAAAAAGAGATAAAGAGAGAAAGAGAAATCTCTTTTTCTCCTTTGACCTCTTAGCCCATTTCTTTTCCCTCTCTTATCTGCTCACGGGTCAATCCCATTTTTATTTTTTTCTGTAATGTGATCAGTGAATGTAATAATGCTTCCGGTCTTGGCGGGCAACCAGCGATATAAACATCGACAGGTATCACATGGTCCGCACCCTTTACGACCGAATAGGTATTATAAAAAAAAGGCCCGCCGCTGATTGCGCAGGCACCCATGGCGATCACATACTTGGGATCGGCCATCTGGTCATATAATCTTTTCAGCACAGGCGCCATTTTGTTGACGATAGTGCCTGCAATGATAATTACATCGGCCTGGCGCGGTGTAGCTCTCGCCACTTCGAAACCGAATCGTGAAAAATCATATTTCGCGGAGGCGGTGGCCATCATTTCGATACCGCAACAACTGGTAGCAAACGTCAATGGCCATAAAGAATTTGACCTGGCCCAATTGATAAGGTCATCAAGTTTGCTCAACACAATACCACCACCGGGAACCTCTTCGATCTTCCCCGGAAAATCAACCGCCTTGTTTTTTTCTTCAGTCATTTTTTATTTTTCACTTTAACCTTCTTACTTCTGACTCCCACCTTCGCTTTTGCTACGGCGGGCAAGCACGACTCACGACTCCTGACTCACAACTTCTCTCTACATCCATTTCAACGCTCCTTTTTTGTGAGCATATAAAAATCCTATAAATAAAATGAAAAAAAAGATAACGATCTCGATCAGCGCGACCCAACCTGCACTTTTAGCTACCACGGCCCAGGGATATAGAAATACAAGTTCCACATCAAATATGAGGAAGATCAGCGCAAATAAATAGTATCCGACATTTAACTGTATCCAGGTTTTACCCTGCGTTGGGATCCCGCATTCGTAAGGTTCACCTTTTTGTTTATTGGTAGTTGCTTTTAATACCAGTTTGGATATGAGAATAGCTATTCCTGAGAATGCTATGGCGGCGATGATGAGTACGATCAGGGACGAGGCTCCCATACTAATATCGATTTTCACGAATATAGGAACTATGCGGTAAAACGAAACATGACAGTTATCAACGGCAGGCTCAAAGTTGCCTGAGAAATATCATATGCTGCAAAAGAATAAAATCATCAGCATTTTCTACTGAAAATAGAAAGGGGGAAGCCGCTTCGCGGCTTTTTGGCTAAGAGTTCAAAAGAGAAAACGAGAATAAAGAGGAGATAAGCCTTTGGCTTATCCAAAAAATGCGAAGCATTATCTCTTTTACCTCCTTTTCTCTTTTGAACTCTTAGCCAAAAATAGCACCGCAGGTGCAATCTCTGCAAGCTTTCAAACAATCGTTCACCCATATAGCTCCTCATGTATGGATTTATTCTCATATCCCATCGCCATGATCCTTTTTTTTGCTTCATCGATCATGTGTCGCCAGCCACATAAATAGAAACTCGCATCGGGTTTATCCTTGCAAAGCTCTTCATAGATCGGATGGACGTATCCATAACGGCCATCCCAATGTTCGCGGGAGAGCGTTGGATGAAAATGGAAGTTGGGTAATTTCTTTTCCAGCTCTTTTAGTTCATCATAATAAAGAAGGTCCTCTTTTTTACGACATCCGAAAATGAGGTGGATATTTTTAAATGGAATATTATGGAGTGATATATAATTGACCATGCTGCGAAAAGGAGCAATACCGGTGCCTGTACAAACCAGAAAAAGATCCTTCTCCAATTTGGCGGGCAATGTAAAGACACCCTGCGCTCCACGGAATGTGATCTCTGTTCCTAATTTCCATTCATTAAATATATAGGTAGTACCCAAACCGCCCTGGGCCAGCACAATGAGTAATTCAAAAACATTCGTGCCATCGGGCCAGGATGCGATGGAATAACTCCGGGTTCTTTTATTGGGTTTATCGTGAATGGGCAGGTCAAGTGTTACAAATTGTCCGGGTTTGAAATCAAAAGAACTGATATCCCGGACTTCTATCCAATAACTTTTAGTATTCGGTGTTACGTCTTCTATCCGTATAACTGTTCCTTTCTGCCATGCTAAAAGTGCCATAATGGTGGCAAAGGTAAACTTACTTACAGCAGTGGATGTTTTGAAAACGGGAAATAATGAGGATAGTCATACCAGTCATATAGGTCAAATGGGTCATATGGACTCCGAAACTTTGAAGTCTCTCCAATTATCGGGATCTCATTAGAAATTGAGCATTGAATATTGAACATTGAGAATTTTGGTTTAATAATTTTTACCTTCGTAGCGTTCATGAGTGCCCAGAGTCTGTTGGAATTGTATCAAAACACCCCCCGCCTTTTTCAGTTGGCGGACAGGCTCTCATTTGCCCAACCTGCCGAAGGTTCCAGTTGCGAAAAAATATATCTCAAAAATTTACAGGGAAGTTCTTCTCAATTTGTGGTCGCTGCCGCTTTTTTACATCCCGCCTGTGCACAGCTCAATCACCTTATCATATTAAATGATGCAGAAGAAGCGGCCTATTTCCATAATTCACTCGAGAACCTGACAGATGCATTGGATATTTTTTACTTTCCATCATCATTCAAAAACAGGAAAAATTTTGAATTGTTGAATTCTTCGCATGTGATGTTGCGGACAGAAGCATTGACGAAGTTCGCTACGCCATCGGGTGTCAACAAGAAAATTCTGGTGACCTATCCCGAAGCGCTGTTTGAAAAAGTGGTTTTACCTGCTACGCTTTCCGCTAATATCATTCATATTAAGACCGGTGATTCGCTGGACGTCGGCAAGTTGTTGCTTCAATTATCGGATTACGGATTTGTGAGAACCGATTTTGTCTACGAGCCGGGTCAGTTTGCCATTCGTGGTGGCATACTCGATATTTATTCATTTGGGAATGATAAGCCTTATCGGATTGAATTGTTTGGGAATGATATCGATTCGATCAGGATCGTTGATCCGGAAACGCAATTGAGTGAAAGAAAACTACTGCAGGTAACGATCATTCCGAATGTGGATACGCAATTTAAAAGTGAAGACAGGATTTCATTGTTTGAATTTTTGCCCGAGAATACGGTGGTGTGGATACAGGATTTTGATCTATGCAAAGAGAGGCTGATTGAAGACGAAGAGGATCTTGAGCTTTTTCTGAAATGGCATAATGAAAAAACAGATAAGTATGGAAAGAGTAAAGAAATAGCTGAAAATGATAACTGGCAGAAAAAAGACATCACCATTGATGATTTTATAAGGGCTGATGAACTGAAATCTGATCTTGACAAAAAACATCTTGTCGAATTCGGCTATCAATCGCACCTTGCCAATTACGAAATAGAATTTCATACAAAGGAGCAGCCGGCTTTTAATCGTCAGTTTGATCTGCTGATACGGGATCTGAAAAGCTGGGAAGGAAAAGGATTTCAATTATATCTTTTTGCTGACAATCCAAAACAACTTGAAAGATTACAAAGCATTTTCGATGATCTCAAGGCGGAAATAGTTTTTAATCCTGTTACGATTTCCATCCATGAAGGATTTATCGATGAAGATCTGAAACTGGTTTGTTATACGGATCACCAGGTATTCCAGCGCTATCACAAGTACCGGGTCAAGCAGGCATATAACAAGAATAAGGCGCTGACATTAAGAACACTTCGTGAATTGCAGCCTGGAGATTTTATTACGCATATTGATCACGGAGTGGGCGTGTTTAGTGGCTTGCAAAAGATGGAGGTAAATGGGAAGATGCAGGAGGCGGTCCGGTTGATCTACAAGGACAGTGATATTCTTTATGTCAATATCAATAGTCTCCACAAAATTGCAAAATATACAGGTAAAGAAGGGAGTATTCCCAAGATCAATAAACTTGGCAGTGATGTCTGGAACAGGTTAAAAGAAAAAACGAAAACAAGAGTAAAAGAGATCGCCTTTGATCTAATTAAACTTTATGCAAAGCGGAAGGCACAGCATGGATTCGCACATACACCTGATAATTATTTACAAACAGAACTTGAAGCTTCTTTTATTTACGAGGATACGCCCGACCAGGCCAAGGCGACGGCTGATGTAAAAAAGGATATGGAATCACGATCACCGATGGACAGGTTAGTTTGTGGTGATGTTGGATTTGGAAAAACGGAAGTGGCTATCCGCGCAGCTTTTAAAACCTGTATTGACGGGAAACAGGCTGCCATCCTGGTTCCTACAACCATTCTTGCATTTCAGCATTATAAAACATTCAGCGACCGACTGAAAGATTTTCCGGTGACCGTAGACTATATGAATCGATTCAAATCTTCCAAAGAAAAAAAGGAAACACTCAAAAAACTTGAAGAAGGTAAAATTGAGATCATCATAGGAACACATGCATTATTGGGAAAAGATGTAAAGTTCAAAGATCTTGGCTTGCTGGTGGTGGATGAGGAACAGAAATTCGGAGTGGGGCATAAGGAAAAGATCAAAACTTTAAGAACAGCTGTGGACTGTCTTACACTTACCGCAACGCCGATACCAAGAACATTACAATTCTCCTTAATGGGAGCGCGGGATCTTAGTATCATCAATACACCACCACCGAACCGGCAGCCTATTCAAACCGAAGTACAGGTATATAATGAAGATTTCATTCGTGATGCGATCTATTTCGAGACAGAAAGGGGCGGACAGATCTTTTTCATTTACAACCGCATTGCGGGGCTGGCGGAAATGGCCTCGATCATACAGGCACTTTGTCCTGATCTCAGTATTGGTTATGCACACGGACAAATGGAAGGTCATTTATTAGAAGAAAGGATCCTTGATTTCATCGACAAAAAATATGATGTACTGGTTTGTACCAATATCGTAGAAAGCGGCGTCGATATTCCCAACGTCAATACGATCATCGTCAACAATGCCCATCAATTCGGACTAAGTGATCTGCATCAGTTGCGCGGACGTGTAGGCAGAAGCAATAAAAAAGCATTTTGTTATTTACTGGCGCCACCGATGAGCACCTTGCCTGATGATTCAAGAAAACGTTTGCAGACTCTGGAGCAGCATAGTGACCTCGGCAGTGGTTTCCAGATCGCGATGCGTGATCTCGATATCCGTGGTGCAGGAAATTTATTAGGTGGTGAACAAAGCGGGTTCATGGCGGAGATCGGATTTGAAATGTATCAGAAAATACTGGATGAAGCTATCCGTGAATTAAAACGTTCAGACTTTAAAGAATTATTCAAAGAAGAGATCGCGAAACAAGATGACTTTGTCCAGGACTGTACGATCGATACCGATCTTGAAATTTTAATTCCGGATGAATATGTGGAAAGTATCACCGAAAGACTTTCCTTATACCAGCGACTTGATAATTGCGAGACCGAAGAAGATCTACAGGCTATGCGAACTGAACTGGAAGACCGGTTTGGTGCATTACCTCAACAGGTAGAGGATCTTTTCATCACGGTCCGTTGTCGAAAGCTTGCTGTTGATCTTGGATTTGAAAAGATGTCATTAAAAGATAATACGCTGAAATGTTTCTTTATTAATCGTCCTGACTCACCCTATTTCGAATCAACAACATTCAGAAAGATCATAGACTTTCTGCAGACAGGAACCAATAAAGCCAAACTGAAACAAACGGGTAAACTATTTATGTTGATTGGTGATAATATGAAGGGAATGGAGGAAATGCATCGGTTCCTGACGGACATGCATCGGTTTTGCTTCGAAGGCAACTCTGTTAGAGTCTGAGTGATTGGATAATACAAGGCCCAACAAAAGGTACAAGGCACAAGGTACAAGGCACAAGGAAGGCACAAGGTTCAAGGCAAAAGACGCAAGAATTTTTCTCAGCTAGAAGGTTTCGTTATCCCCCGAGTTTTTTTACTATAGCGGAAAGAATCTTTCTTATTTGTATTCCTTCATCGACTAGATATAGTTGTTCTTTTTCCAATTCTTTGTCGTCATAAACCAGAATAAGATCAAGAAATTTGACAGATTCCTTTGCTTCACGTCTTGATGTTTTGATTTTCATTTTCTCATCTCCTTTTCCAAGATCATCAGATGCCTCGGTATAGTTGGCATCTACTGACGAACTTGCGCGAACCAATTGCCCGATATATTCCCGGTTAATTAAATCTGGTTTGACTTTCCTGCAAAAGTCTCGCACTCTCTTTGCCCATCGATGAAATCTTTCTTCAAGCTCCTCGGACATACAAAATAAGTTTTGGAGCTTCAAATTATAACGCTTCAGAATCATTTAACAAGGTGTTTTCATCAAAAAAAAATGTTTTTTCACCGCCCAAGGATCTTGCGTCTTGATCCTGAGCCTTGTGCCTTTCTTGTGCCTTGTGCCTTGAACCTTGTGCCTTGTGTAGTGCCTTGTGCCGTGTACCTTGTGCCTTCTCGAGAAACTCCTCTCATTCAGCGCTCTATAAGCTCATTTTCACTTGTAAAATCCCACATATTTTCTTAATTTTAATGATCATTTGACCCACTATGAAGCCCAATCCAATTCCCGTGATAGCTGCTTTGCTTTTACTGTCATTTTCATTGGCAGCCCAACACGATTCCCGCTATGATCTTTTGCTTAAAGGCGGAACCTTTACTCCCGAAAAAAATATTACAGCTGAGAAGATCGATCAGTTCAATCGTCATGCTTCAAGGATCGCCGGAAAAACTTTTGCCGTTATTCAGTTTGAACAAATCCCGACACTATTTGAAAAACAGCAATTATTCGAATCAGGAATTGAATTACTGGATTATATTCCCAACAATGCATATACGGCAACAATTTCAGGTGTAGTAAATGCTGATGATCTGAACAGGTTACATGTGCGGGCGCTTGTAGATCTTCCACCCACATTAAAGATGGACCCGCTGCTTGTCAGTGGCAAGTATCCATCATGGGCCCTTAATTCCGGAGGAACTGTAGATGTGTGGATCAGTTTTCCAAAAACATTTTCATTAGAAGCCGTGAATAGTGAATTACATAGATTAAATTTTGTAACACTACCCACTCCTTACGATCGTTATCGCATCATCTCTGTAAGATTGGCGACTAGCCGGTTAGGTGAACTTGCTTCATTACCATTCGTCGATTTTGTTCAGGCAATCCCAAAACCTGCAGAGTCCCTGAACTACAACAGCATGTTTACATCGAGGGCAAATGTGATCAGGGCATCACTTGCGAATGGAGGAAAAGAGCTGACCGGACAGGGTGTAGTGGTCGGAGTAGGTGATGACGGCGATGTTCAACATTTAGATTTTACAGGACGGTTGATCGATCGTTCAGCCGCGACACCAGGTGCGCATGCCATACATGTAACAGGCACCGTTGGAGGTGCAGGAAATATCCAGGAAATTTTTACAGGCTATGCGCCGAAAGCAACATTACTTAGCCAGTTAGAGACACAGATCATTGCTTATGCTCCTGTTTATGTTCAGGATCACGGAATGGTGATCGCCAATAATTCTTATGGATCAGTTGCCAATGATTGTGATTATAATGGATTGTATGATCTCACCGCGAGAATACTGGATCAACAGGCATTTGATCTTCCTGAATTGCAACAGGTTTTTGCTGCAGGGAATGATGGCACAAAAACCTGTAGCCCATATCCCGGCACTTTTAAAACTGTGCTTGGTGGTTTTCAATGTTCCAAGAATGTATTGACTGTTGGTAGTACGAACTTTAATTCTGTCGTCAGTAATTTTTCCAGCAAGGGACCTGTCAGGGATGGAAGGTTGAAACCCGAGATCATGTCGATGGGAGAATTTGAAGCTTCGACCTGGGTTAATAATGGCTATAGCTATAATAACGGTACAAGCATGGCAGCACCTGGTGTGTCCGGGGGTCTTGCATTATTGATAGAACGTTATCATCAACTTCATGCAGGTGCAAATCCCCAGAGTAACCTGATGAAAGCAATTTTGTGCAATGGCGCAAATGATAAGGGCAATGCCGGGCCGGATTTCAAATACGGATTTGGTCAGATGAACCTCATCCGTTCTTTGGCCATGGTCGAAAACGCAACTTATTTTACATCCAACATAACAACCGGATCCACCAACACCGAAAATATTTCTGTTCCGGCTAACACAGCACAATTAAAAGTTCTTTTGTACTGGAAGGATCCTGCCGCTTCATTGCTTTCGTCACATACATTGGTGAATGATCTGGATCTCCAGGTTGTTACTCCGGCCCCTGCAACCGTATTGCCTTTGGTACTTGATACATTACCGGCCAATGTAAATCTTCCCGCGAGTCCGGGTGTCGATCACATTAATAATATTGAACAGGTCGTGATCAATAATCCCACAGCGGGAAATTATAGTTTGAAAACAATTGGTACAGCGGTGCTGGTAAATTCACCACAGGAATACCAATTAGTTTATGATATCATACCTGAAAGTCTTGTATTGACAAATCCGGTCGGAGGTGAAAAATTTACACCGAACGGAACCTATTTTTTCGGAGCCACGATATTGGACACATTATACATCCAATGGGATGATTACAGTCTTCCCAATAATGAACTATTCACATTAGAATTCTCCAGTAATAATGGAACAACCTGGTCGACCATCAGCAGCACGATCCCTGCATCAACCAGACTCTTTAAGTGGGCGATCCCAAATATAGGAACGGAGCAAGCCAGGATCCGGTTGTCGAAAAACAATACTGCGTATACACAAACCAGCAATGCTTTTATTATTACAACATTACCGGTAGTTTCACTTGCTGGCACACAATGCGAAGGCTATATCAGTATTACCTGGCCAGCAATAACCGGCGCGACGGATTATGAAGCGATGATGTTGCGGGGTAATGAAATGGTTTCGATCGGTACGACGAATACTACGTCCTACACATTTAGTGGCCTGTCAAAAGATTCTACTTATTGGGTCACGGTGCGTGCGCGGATCAATGGCGTACCGGGAAGAAGAGCCAATGCCATATCAAGACAGCCCAATAGCGGAACCTGTTCGGGATCTGTTTCCGATAATGATTTAAAAATTGATTCGATCATATCACCCGCCACCAGCGGTCGGAAATTCACGGTTTCTGAACTTTCGAATAATGTACCTATTACTATCAGGATCAAAAATCTCGATGATGCAGTGTCGAGTGGTGATATCAACGTTACTTACAGGATCAATGGCGGACCAATTCAGTCAGAAACAATCACCACTCCGATCGCAGACATCGCTGCAGGCGGAACACTGGATCATACATTTGCAGTCAATGCAGATCTATCTGCCATTGGAACTTATAGTATTGAAGTAACTGCGACAAAAGCTTCTGATCCGGTCACGGCTAATAATAGTCTGACAAAAATTTACAAGCAACTCGCTAATGCTCCCATAACGATAACTGATCTTCCATGGTTAGATAATTTCGATGGCATGCCGGAGCAATCTTTTAATTCGGCGCAAATGGGGTTAATAGGGAATGACCGTTACGATTTTGTGAACAGCACAGTGAATGGAAGAATTCGCTCGTTCATTAATTCCGGAATGTCCTGGTCTGGAACACGGGCCATCACACTTGATATGGATACCTATAGTGCCGGTGGAAATGTTGATTCACTCACCGGAACATTTAACCTGAATACATTTACAACAGCCGACGACATACGTCTTGATTTCAGGTATAAAAATCATGGTCAGCAAAGTAACGCGGCCAATGCTGTCTGGATCCGCGGAAGTGAAAATGATAGCTGGATCAAAGTATATGATCTCTATGCCAATCAAAATAAAGCAGATGGCACGTATAAACTATCATCGAGCATTGAACTAAGTGATTCCTTACTTGCGCATGGTCAAACTTACTCTACAAGTTTCCAGGCCAGGTGGGGTCAGTGGGGAGTGCATATGGCTGCGGATAATGAAGGCGCTGCGGGATATAGTTTTGACAACATTCGTCTTTACAAAGCGGTAGATGATATACAAGCAATAAGCATTGATACCCCTTACGTTATTAGTTGTGGTTTGAACGCTGCTGTTCCAGTAAGGGCGACCATTCACAACAGCTCTTCAGCAACCATCAATAATGTAGTCATTGTTTTAAAAGTCGATGGAAATCTGATCGCCACTGATAATATTGCGACTATCCTGGGAAATGAAACGATTCAGCATCAATTCTCGGCAACGGCCAATATTTCCGCAGCCACTAATCATACAATTGAAGTTTGGACAGAACTTTTATCAGATAGCTTTCACGAAAATGATACGGTAAGAGCAACGATCAATAGTATGCCGCTTGTTACGACCTATCCTTATCTTGAAGATTTTGAATCAGGCGCCGGCTCATGGTACACGTCCGGAGGAGTAGGTAATACCTGGGAATACGGATCACCAGTTTCTCCGCATGTATCAAGGGCAGCCAGTGGCACTAAAGCATGGAAGACACATATTGCCGGTTATTATAACAACCTGGAATTAGCGTATTTGTTTTCACCATGTTTTAATCTTTCATCAATGACCACTCCGACGCTAAGTTTTAGTTTCTCATTGAACGCAGAAGATTGCGGTGCCGGTGGTCTTTGTGATGGTGCATGGGTTGAATATTCAACAGATGGCGGCACGGTATGGACCAAACTGGGAGCGGTAGGTCAGGGCACCAACTGGTACAATCGAAATTATTCCGGTAATCATCTGTGGAGTCAGCAGAATTATTCACGCTGGCATGTTGCGACGATCCCATTACCCACTACCAATAACAGCAAATTGCGACTACGGTTTGTGCTGACTTCCGATGAGAGTGTAACGAAGGATGGCATCGCCGTAGACGATATTCATATTTATGATAACATCTATGGAATTGATAACACTACCGGTGCCGGTCCAACCGTGAATCAACCGTCCGTAAGCGGAACAGGTTGGATTGATTTTATTGATCCCAATAACAATAAATTAATTGCTTCGGTGAATCCGAACGGACAGAATATGGGAAGTACGAATGTGCGTTGCTATGTAAATACCGGAAGTGTAAGGATAAACAGTGATCAATTCTATCATGACAGAAATATCACCATCAAGCCCGCCAATATCCATTTGGCCGATTCAGTGACTGTCCGTTTTTATTTCCTCGATACGGAAACGGAGGCATTGATCAGCGCAACGGGATGTTCTTATTGTACCAAACCTTCGATGGCGTATGAGTTAGGTATCTCTAAATACAGTGATCCGGCCGACACCAGTAAAGAGAATGGCACACTATCGGATAATACACCGGGCAATTATATTTTTATCAATTCATCAAAGACAAGGATCGTTCCTTTTGATAAAGGTTATTATGCAGAATTCAAAGTGAAGGATTTCTCAGAGTTCTGGCTGAATAAGGGTGGTTTCAATAATAATACTCCATTGCCGGTCGATCTGATGAGCTTCACAGCAAAAAAACAGAATGGAAAAGATGTATTGGCAGAATGGGTAACTGCAACAGAACAAAATGTAAGTCACTTTGAACTGGAGTTAGCAAAAGGCAATATAGCTTATCAGCAAAACCAGTTTATAAAGATCGCAGATATCACGGCTGTGGGGAACTCCAATACGGAGCAACGCTATAGCTTTACTGATCTTGAAACTAATAAACTTGGTGTTCGATATTATCGTTTGAAAATTGTTGACATTGATGGGCGATCGACTTACTCAGCTGTGAGACCCGTGGTCTTTACAAATGATGTTCAGTGGACGGTCTATCCCAATCCTTCACATGGTGTATTCTATCTGACTTACCAGGCTTCCGAGGGTGAAGCGGTAAGTATCAAGGTATATGATGCAAACGGAAGAGTAGTGCAGGATCAGCATATGATCGCTACCGGATTTTTACAAAAATCTATTGTCAGTCTTCCTGTTTCAGGATTGTATTTATTAGATGTGAAGGCGGGGGAGAAGAGGGAGACGTTTAAGTTGACCAGACAATGAGGAAAGTCGTGAGTCGTGAGTCGTGAGTCGTGAGTCGTGAGTCATGAGTCTGGAGTCCTTCCTGAGGGAGCTTTCGTTCAAAAAGAAAAACCTTTCACTAATGTGAAAGGTTTTATTGATATCGTTGTGATTATTATTGTAATTACCAACCCTGCTTGGCTATGCCAGCTTTGATCGCTGCCATTGCTTTTTCCTCGTTCATCAGCGTGGTAAGTTTGTTGCCCTGGCCATCATTCCCCTGGGCCATATAAGCACCCTTGGCAGTTTTAGTGATCACTGCATCATGCATTTCCACCCCTTTCTGTTTAGTCTTTACGTTGTAGGCTGTAATTTTTACGTCTGACATGGTTGATTAGTTTTTGAGTTAGTAAAGGGCAAATTTACCGATTCCGGCCCGGAGGGAGCTAAAAAATTGCCAACAGCGTTATTTTACTGTGCCAATTTTGTATCCAAAGCTTTTGTTATTAGTGTTTTATACATTAGATTTTACTGCCTGCATAATTCCGCATGTAGTGTTTCCCGGACACAAAAACCGGAAACCACAGCTCAAAATCCCGTTTAAAGCCTTTTTACTTGTTTTATTTTTCATTAAAAGAAACTCCGCATGGAATTGCCTTCAACACACGGTAGCGAGATCCTGATTCATTGCTTTTTAAAAAATTTTGCGAAACCAAATAGTTGCGCATATATTTGCAACCGAACGGTTTCTTAAACAGCAATGATAACTTATGAGACGCGATATTTTTCAGGCAATAGCTGACCCGACAAGAAGGGCAATTATTACTTTGATTGCTTTGCAGGCCATGACACCGAACGCCATTGCAGAGAATTTTAATACAACCCGTCAGTCAGTTTCCAAACACCTACGCATACTCACAGAATGCAAACTGGTAAAACAGGAACAACAGGGACGGGAGATCTATTATTCACTTGAAATAGAAAAAATGAAAGAGATCGATAAATTTTTAATCCAGCTCAAGAAGATCTGGGAAACCCGGTTCAATCAACTCGACAATGTATTAGCAACAATTAAAAAACAAAAAAAATGAAAAGCAATTTGCAATTTAATTTTACCGTCGATAAAGCTGCAAAAACGGTATTCATAACAAGAGAATTTGATGCTGATATGTCGCTGGTATGGGATGCTTTTACCAAAGCAGAGCTTCTTGATCAATGGATACCGCCAAAACCTTTTACCGCTAAAACAAAATACCAGGATTTCAAAGTTGGCGGCAAAAGATTTTATGCAATGATCAGTCCGGAAGGACAGGAGCGTTGGGCGATGCAGGAATACAGGTCCATCACTCCGAAAACCAATTTCAAAATGTATAATGCCTTTGCAGACAAAGATGAAAACCTGGAATTACCCGGCTCTGAATGGGATCATAATTTCAGTGAACAAAACGGAATAACGACAGTGAAGATCACTATTTACAATGAATCCCTTGAAAGATTAGAGAGAATCCTCGATGGCTTTACAATAGGAATGAAAATGTCATTGGCTAATTTGGAAGATCTCTTGAAAAATTTATCCGGAAAATGAATCTTCGATTTGTCCAAAACTAAGGAGCAGGTAACCGACGGTTTTGAATTATCAATAAATTAAAATTTAAGCCGCGCTATGAAAGATTTACTCAAAGCATATCAACCTCTCAGAACAATCTTATTAACTGCGATTATTTTTATAGCATCTTCAACAAGCGGGCAACAGCTCAAACCTTCCAACAGTGGCTACGCACCTGTTAATGGCATTAAAGTTTATTACGAAGTATACCTGCCAGCGGGACAGGCGGGTGGTGAGGACAAGCCTTTAGTCTTACTGCATGGCGCTTTTTATACAATTGATATGAACTGGGGAGAATTGATACCTGAGTTGTCTAAAACCAGGAAAGTAATTGCCATTGAAATGCAAGGCCATGGGCATACGCCATTTTCAGATAGAAAGTTGTCGATTACGACGCTAGCAAGTGATGTAGAGAAAGTGATGGATTTTCTGAAAATAGATAGTGCGGATATAGCAGGATTTAGTATGGGCGGCTCTGTAGCTTACCAGTTTGCAGTACAAAGTCCCAGGCGGTTAAGAAAATTAGTGATCATCTCTTCTACTTATAAAACCAATGGTTGGCTACCTGTAGTAAACAGCGGGTTTAAAGATTTCAAACCAGAATTTTTTGATAACACACCGATAAAAACCGCATATGATGCAGTGGCACCGGATAAAACAAAATGGAGAAAGTTCTTAGAACAGATGTTTGCATTCGCCGAAGAACCATTCGACGTCGGTGATTCCAATATTTCAAAAATTGCTGCACCGGTATTGATCATATCCGGGGACAATGATGGACTGGATAAGGTAGAGTTGATGAAAACGTATTTATTACTGGGAGGTGGTGTTTCTGCTGACCTGCAGCCAATGCCGAAATCACAATTGGCCATTATTCCTTCACAAGGACATGTGAGCCTGATGATGCAGACAACAACGATCTTGAATTACCTGAATAGTTTTTTAAAATAAGTTAATCGATCTCCATTTCGGATAGTAAAAATAGAAATCAGCAACCCGTAATCTTATATTGTATGAACGTAAAAGAACAAATCAAAAAATACATCGCCGGCCAGCCTGAACCGAAACGCAGCGATATGGAAGCGTTGCATCGCATCATGCTGCAGGTTATGCCAACATGCAAATTATGGTTCCTGGATGGCAAAGACGAGAAAGGTAAAATTGTTTCCAACCCTAATATCGGGTACGGATCTTACACCATAAAATATGCTGATGGATCAACAAAAGAATTTTACCAGATTGGCCTGAGTCCAAATACAACGGGGATCTCTGTGTATATACTTGGTATTAAAGACAAGAAGTTCCTGGCACAGACCTATGGAAAAAAGATAGGCAAGGCAAGCGTGAGCGGGTATTGCATCAAGTTTAAAAGCCTGAAGGATATAAATATTGAAATATTAAAAGAGGCAATTCGACACAGAGTTGAAGATCTGAACGAATAAGGGTAAAGAGGAGTGTTTAATTATTTTTCTTATAATGTTCGGTGTCTGTTATCTCATAGATCCCGGCATCCTGATTTTCGTCGAGGTATTTTCGGATCCCCCTGCTCGAAGTATTAGGTTCAATAAGATGTTCTTTCACTGGTATTAAATCAAATGCTGTGCTGCTTTTCTTTATCATCCTGTAGATATAGTATCCTTTATCTGACAGTTCATCGCCTTCTTCAAAAACACTGAGGAAGATCTTAGCGCCAATGCTACTTAATATTACGGAGCGTCCCTTTGTTTCTGTTTTCCCTTCTTTGACTTCGTACACCAGCATATTTCCGGGTTTGCGGTGCTTTCTGATCACATAGGATTCACCATCGCTTCCATCGCTAGGTTGGCGTTCCCATTTACCTTCCAGCCAACCCGTTTCAGTATAGGATCCTTCATCGATAGGGGAAGAGGTTTGCAATGGACAGCCAGACATGGCGAACATGGCACTTAGTAGAAAAAAAAAGGATAGTTGTTTCATAAAGTACTTTTGCGGAAGATAATATATTGAGTGGTTAGTATCCGAAAAATTTTTTCTCAGTTGACCCGTTCGGATAAAGGTGATGAGAACGTTGATTAATTCTCAACAAAAAAACCCGGAACGGGTCCGGGTTTTTAACCTTTAGTGTATGTAGTATTTAATGGATCTTATTTAGTTTCTCCACGGATTTAACACCTGTATTGATATCAGTGATCTCCAACATATAAGTCCCGCTTGGTAAATGTTGCAGATTAGGAATATTCAACTGATTCATTCCGTTGCTGATTCTTTCAGTTCTGGTCATCACGGTTCTTCCATTCGCATCATTCAATCGTATTGCCACGACGCTGGAACCCACTGAATAAATATTGACAGAAATGGTGGACTGGAATGGATTAGGCCATGCCGATACAAAGCTTGCACCGGTGAGTCTTACAGCAGCGACATTACTATATTTAAAGTGTCCGTCGATATCCACCAAACGTACACGGTAGTAGATCACGCTGGCGCCGCGCAGGGCTTCTATATTGTCATTCGAACTATAGTCGGTACGCGAAATACTTTCACCGGCAGCAGGAATATTCCCCGCAATTACAGTATAGTTTAAATTGTCAATACTTCTTTCCAGGATAAAATGACTGGTGTTTTGTTCTGACAATGTCATCCACTTCAATGAAACAAGACTGCCAGCCAGGTCTGCAGTGAGTGTCAGACCGGTTGCAGGTAGTGGTACCGGCCAATACAATTTGTAATAGGCCGGTGAAGGATCTTTCTTTATCGCCTGGTCAACAAATGAGTAGTTAAAAATAATCGTTGTATCACCCAATGTTGCTGTTGTTATCCTGATCTGTAAGAGGCTAGGGTTAAAATTACTGATGGTATCACCATCATCTACCATTACATTATTATATAACAGATCCGCATTCGTTGGATAAGCATCGATCACCACTTTTTTATTGGTCAGATTACATCCACTCGGGCAATCTTCACCATCGCTGCCTGATAAAATTGGTGGATTTACTCCTCCATTTAGTGTAATGATCTGGTTCATCCATGGGTGCGGTATGGTGGTAAACTTATCATCCGAATTTGGAATTCTTTCAATGCCAAACTCGATACCGGTGATATTCGATATTCCTGTCTTGACCGCAATGACTGAATTCGGATTACCGGCTTCAATACCAGATCCAGCCTGATTATTATTTCCGTAGCCATCACCCGTACTTCCCCATAGACCCGGGAAATTGGCACTAGAGGGTGCAGATTTAAATAATGCTGAATCTATAGTAGAAAGTTTAAGCGAATAAGTGGTGGTAGCGTCCGCATTCGGAAATGAAAAATCTCCCGATCCGGCAGTCACGGTGGATTTAAATGCAATTTTGCCAAGACTGTCTATCAGGTAAGCATATAGCTGCACGCCATCAGGGTTCCCAAGGCCTGGCCCGTTGATATTATTATCCTGCAATGCGTTGTTATCATTGTGCACGGTGCCGCTGATGGCGACACTGCTTTTTGTGATACCAAAATCAAAACCTCCGTTGCAAGTAGCGCCACTGGTAAATGTTACATTACGTGAAGTGACCGTTGTGTTATAATAACCGTAAGGAGTGGAGTTAGGATCAAGTTTTACAATATAACATTGGTTATATTTTATGAAACGGATCTGAATGCTGTCGATATAAACATAATCCCCTTCATCCACTGCATTATTAGTGAGGAAACGGAGATAGGTTGTTGCCGAAGCATAGGCTGTGATATCCTGATTGTAAACAGTCACATAGGAAGCGTCAGTTGTTCCATCACCAGTGATCGTGAATATGGTTGTAAAGTTTGTGCCATCTGGTGAAACCTGTACATAAACATCTTCACCCGTTGCAAGGTTTGTAACACCTCTTCTATAGGAGAAGGTCAGAAATGACTTTGTCGCACCGGATGTATTGAATGTCCGGGTTGCTGAAACATTATTATCATCAAGTCTTAACGCATAATCTCCCTGGTCAACTACCATTTCGGCATCGGTATTATTATTGGATTGTGCAGGGGTTACACAATATCCCGTGGAACCACCTTCACCTGCATCGACCCAGTTAGTTGCCCAGGCGGTGTTTCCATCTGACCCGGATGCACAACTGGAAGTTCCGGCAGTCGCATCGAAATTATCGAACACGGTCTTTTCCGGATATCTTACAAATTGATAGGTTCCTGATGCATCAACAGTTACCGAATCGGTCAACTCCCCTGCATCAACCGAGCCATTGCAGTTACCATCTGCATAGAGATAAACTTTTGCAGGATAAAAAGCAACACCACCATCATTGTTGATGCCGTCTTTTGTTTTATCAAGGAATACCTGCCCGGAAATTATATTTTGATTATTCCCGGAAGGACAGGTAGTGATCTGCACATATACTTTTGCGATATCACATACCACTGCTGGTGTTGAACAGATCTGGTATTCGAACGTATCGATGCCAACGAATCCGTTGTTTGGTATATATAATATGGTACCGTTTGAGTTAACTGCAACCGAACCATGGTGAGGTTGTAACAGACCCGTTGTGTTTAATGTATTTTGATCCAGCACTGCAAGGAATCCCCAGTCATTTCCTAAAACAGAAATAGTGACAGGTTGATTCAACAGTGTTTTTACAAAATCATCATTTGCAAAGACCATCTTCGTCTTACAGAATGGTTGAATGGTTGTTCCTACATCCAGGTATGGGTTAGCGATCGACGCACCGGTGGGATCCTCGCCATACACTGCAGCGATCTTGGCGCCATTACAGGTGTATACGGCAATACCACTCTGATCATTATCATTAGGATCTTTGATCTTGACATAGTTCAAAGCATTCACATTATATGAGACATCATATTTTAAACCACATGGACTTGTACTACCGGTTGATCCTGTGATCAAACCGTCGTATTTAACATACAACGTAGTATTTACATTAGGAGTAACCCAGATAGGATTTCCATTCACATCAGGTCCGGGTGGTGCTGATTGATCCAATCCCCCGGGTGCCCAGGCGATCGTAGCAAAGTCGGACAATTTTGCTTCGGATATCAGGTTAAATGCCCAATCATAATCAGTGCCGCTATTTCCACCGCCCCCGGGTGTGTATGAATCTACGATCTCGATGGCGGTAAAAGATTCACCGGTAGGATTGACAAATTTATAAGCGGCAGTTGTTGAATATGCTAACGGGAACCTGACAACTGATTTCGCAGGAATGGCAATGCTTCCTGAGGCAGGCGCACCTGAAGACCAGTTAACAGTTATTGACCTGTTAAGGCTATTGTACAACATAACCGCAGAAGAATCTTTGGGATTATCACCGGAATTATCTGATGTTGGAACCGGTGTATAATAGGTATTCGAATACCATGTTGCAGGAAATATCGGTGAATTACGAACCGACCAGTTATCTACACCTCCAGAGTGTAATTCAACACCGATAGGTTTATCACTTGTTACAGTAGCGCCGGTCATTACGCCCCCATTTACGAAATAGATATTCCCTTCGTTAAGTGTAGTAGTTGTTTCGAAGGTTCCATTGTTATCCTTATCGATATTGATCGTTGTATTGTTTTCTGCAGCACGAACGAACAGTGATGTATAATAAAAATCACGGCTGTTGAAATCCTGGCCAAACGGAACAGTAAAGGATTGGCCAAAATCATAGGTCGATGTAATATTCGTTTTGATAACCTGCAATCCAATATTGCTGGGCTCACCGCAAACCTGTGTAAGTGCCAGCTGTGCATTGGACATCACCTTATCTCTGCCATCATAGAAAAAGTTTGCTGAATTCCTTGGATTAGCGGGCATGGTGTTATCAAGGGTAATAAATCCACCTGCAGGTATGATATCATTTGGATATCCTGGTGCAATTCCATTATAAGGATCTCCATCACCCCAGATCTTTGTCGTGCTTTGTGTTGGATTGTTAATATTTGATTCATATCCATCCTCCCATTCATCCCAGGTGATCACAATACCAGGGTAAGGGATCTTGATACTAATAATGGTTCTGATATTATTACTTGCCAGTGCAAAAGCAGATGAAGCCTGCAATGCCGCATATGCATCCTGTTCGGGATAAGGTATATAATAAGTTGTTGTCCTCGGAGCCAGCGCACAGGCGTCGGATGTAGCGGGATCAATGGTTAGATAAACATAAGCGGTGGCGCAAATTGGAGTGGGCGATGAGTTATCACAGACCTGGTATCTCAGCGTATCATTACCTGAAAAAGTCCCGTTAGGGATATAAACAATTTTGCCATTATAAACTACTGCTGAACCATTATTGGGTTGTGTTATCACGGTCAGCGAAGCAGCATTCAGGTTATTATTCGGGTCGGAATCATTTAATAATACATTGACCGTAATAGGAACACCCGAAGGACCGGATGCAGTATCGTTAATGGCAGAGGGCGGACAATCCACGCAAACAGAAATGCTTGTGTTTGCCGAATGGGTTACCGTATTTTCATATCCTTCTTTTGCCGTAGCCGTGATCGAATAAGTGCCGGCAGTTCCGGGAACAGACCATACGTATTCAAAAGTTTTGGTACAGCCACTTGTATTCACGAGCGGCGCTGAATAAGTTGAACCCGTTGGCGTAATCGTAACATCAGTTGCTGTAATGTCAGATGCGCCAAATGGATCTGTAACAACGGCACGAATATATTTAGTCGTTCCGCCTACGCTACCTGTGATAATATTACCTGCAGGGTAAGCTGCATCATATACATTCACAGAGTTCATATGAATAAAGGTGGATACTGGCAGACTTACTTTCGATGGTTTGGTCTGGCTGTCATAATTTATTTTATAACCGACACTGGCCTGGGTACAGTTGATCTCTAAAACAATTGCAGATCCTGATGGAACAGTTACATCGCTTCCGATGGTACCTGACCATGTAATTATTCCGGTACCACTATTGTAAACCGGGCTATTGAATGTTGCTATCGTTGTACTTCCATATTTTAATGTGGCCGTGATTGCAGGATTGGCGGGCATGGAGCCTGAAATAATGGAAACATAGTTAGTGATGGTAATAGTATTGGAAGCTTTGATCGTTAGTGGACTGCAAAGTACTGGTGATTGAGTGAAACTTATTAAACTTAACGCAGGCGCCGGTTTTATAGGCACTGCACCAATTGCCCAATCGGTACTACCTGATCCTGTCCATGTCATCGCCACTGAAGCAGCACCAGGTTTGGTACTGGCGCCTCCGGCTTTTAATTCACCCCCTGTATTAATATTATATTTCACCGTCTGGCTTGCATTTGCGGTGGCGGTTGAGTTACGGTAAGAAAGTACATCATAAACTAATTCTCCAGCAGCAGATGATACGGTCGTGGTCGCTGTATTACTGTTTCCATGAGCAGAAGTAAAAGTTCCAAAAGGAGTTGTCTGATTTACACCAGTAAATGTTGCCACCCCTATTACTATTCCCTTATCGGGGTTAGCGCTCATGGTTACCACTACATTGGCGGCACCGGATGTGGGATTAAGAAGATAATATAAATGGATATGAGCGTTACCGCTTCCAACGTCTTCACCAACCAGCGTCAGTGGTACGCCGCCATAGGTTACCGAAGTAACAAGTTTATTCTTATCAGAAATGCCGACCAACATTAATCGCGCATAACCTGTACCCGTTGTATGCGCAACCGTAAAAGTTGTTGCTCCCGGATTGCTGGCATAGCTGGTGGTCAAGACATCTACGGCGACTCCCGGAGCAGTTGTACTGATCGTATTGGTCAGCGCCGTTGTTGCATCGTTGGTAGCAACCGGATCGATGCGGTCGAGTGCCTGTGAAGGATCGGAAAGATATAAATGCTTAGTGACTATCGATTGTGCCGATGCGTTATTTGCAATGAAAAACAGGAGGATCAATGGAAAAATTACCCGGCGGGATGTTGGTAAAATCCTGCTATCACGTTGTGCATAACGCGGACGCCTACTCGAAAACAGCAGGTGGTAGCAATAAGAAAAATAAGAGTAAACTTTCATCATTCGGGTACAGGTAACTATTAGTTATGGACTGTAAACCGTTCCCGATAAAGCCGAAAATTCTGATGAAAAAAATAGGAGCAAGTAAAATTGCTGGTTTTCACAGATTGGTTTTTGGACTTCATAGGTTTGGTTCTTAACGGGTTTAAAAATAGTTTCCGTTTCTTTCCTATGCAATAGTTTTCCGAAAAATATTTATTACGAGAAAAAATACGATAGTAGATATACGAGAAATGGGTGTTGGGATGAAAAAAAAATGTATTCAGGACAATATGTGGGATGTCAGAAGATGGATAGATGGTAGAATGGCTAAATGGCTGAATGTTGGAATTGTTGAATCTTTTAATAATAAAAAATGGCTCTTTAGAAGGAGCCATTAAACAATTTAACCATCAAACCATTTTTTTAAACATCGAGCTTTGCATAACGCGCATGACTCTCTATGAATTCTCTTCTTGGCGCAACTTCATCACCCATCAGCATACTGAAAATGATATCGGCTTCAGCAGCGCTTTCAATGGTGACAAGTTTTAATGTACGGGTGTTGGGATTCATGGTTGTTTCCCAAAGCTGATCAGAGTTCATCTCTCCCAAACCTTTGTATCGCTGAACATTTACTGAGTCTTCTTTGCCGGCGCCCATTTTTTCGATCAACGCTTTACGCTGTTCATCATTCCAGGCATAAGATTGTTCCTTTCCTTTTTTGACGAGGTACAAAGGTGGTTGAGCAATATAAACGTAGCCCTGCTCTACCAGCGCTGTCATGTATCGATAAACGAATGTGAGGATCAATGTTGCGATGTGAGAACCATCCACGTCGGCATCAGTCATGATGATGAGCTTATGATAACGCAGTTTGGAAAGATCAAGTGCTTTTGGATCTTCAGCTGTACCGATCTTTACACCCAGCGCTGTAAACATATTACGGATCTCTTCATTGTCGTAGATCTTATGCTCCATCGCTTTTTCCACGTTAAGGATCTTTCCACGCAAGGGAAGAATAGCCTGAAAACTCCGGTCTCTTCCCTGCTTCGCCGTACCACCCGCAGAATCACCCTCGACCAAAAATAATTCGCAGCGTTCGGGATCACGATCTGAGCAGTCCGCCAGTTTACCTGGTAAACCACCACCGGTCAAAACCGATTTCCGTTGAACAAGTTCCCTTGCTTTTCTTGCAGCGGCACGTGCCTGTGCGGCAAGAATAACTTTGGATACAATATTTTTTGCTTCCCTTGGATTTTCCTCGAGATATGCTTCCAGCACTTTTGATACAGTAGAGTCGACAACACCCATTACTTCATTGTTGCCCAGTTTGGTCTTTGTCTGTCCCTCGAATTGCGGTTCGGGAACCTTTACGGAAATGATCGCGCTTAAGCCTTCCCGGAAGTCATCACCTTCTATTTCTACTTTAGCTTTTTCAAACAATCCGTTCTTATCTCCATAACTCTTAAAAACTCTTGTCAGGGCCCGACGGAAGCCTGATACATGGGTCCCGCCTTCAATGGTATTGATATTATTTACATAAGAATAAATGTGTTCGTTGTAGCTATCATTGTAACTCATAGCCACTTCCACAGCCACGTTAGTGCCTTCATCCCTGCCTTCAACAAAAATTACTTTTGGAATGAGTGAATTGCGCCCGGCATTTTTATCCAGCATTTCCACGAACTCTACGATACCACCTTCGCTATAAAAAGTTTTGGAGTAATGATGGGCTTCATCCTCTTTGTCGCGCAGGTCATTCAATGTGATCCTGACACCACGATTCAGGTAAGCCAGTTCACGTAAACGGCTTTCCAGGATATCTTTATTATAAACTAATGTGATAAAGATGCTGCTGTCGGGCCAAAAGCGTATAGTCGTTCCCGTTGCATCTGTTTTACCGATCTCTCTTACTGAATACTGCGGAATGCCTGTATGATATTCCTGTTCGGATATTTTTCCATCACGACTCACCGTGACATGAAGTTTTGCGCTCAATGCATTTACACAACTCACACCCACACCGTGTAGTCCGCCCGAAACCTTATAGGAATCTTTATCGAATTTACCACCCGCATGCAACACGGTCATGACCACTTCCAATGCAGACCTTTTTTCTTTCGAATGCATATCGGTGGGAATTCCGCGTCCGTCATCTTCAACGGAAACTGAATTGTCTTCATGGATCGTGACGACAATTCTTTTACAATAGCCGCCCAATGCTTCATCGATGGAATTATCGACTACCTCATACACGAGATGGTGTAATCCCTTTACGCCGATATCGCCGATATACATCGCGGGGCGTTTGCGAACGGCTTCCAAACCTTCTAAAACCTGGATACTTTCGGCGCCATAACCATTACCACCAACCGGCTTTTTTTCTTTGATTTCTGCACTCATAAATTGCTCCTGATCCTGTCTGAAAAATGATAAAATAAATGCCTGCAAATGTACGAAAAATAGCCCGCTTAAAGGGTTATTTTCAGCCTTATTTTCTGCACTTTTTTACTAAAAGGTGGATAAACTTTTTGACCCGAAAAAGGGGGGATTTAAATGCCCTGAAACTGAGGTTTTATGCGGGTTTCAGCGTTTTACGATCTGCGCAGTGAGATCGCCTTCAGCGCAAACTTTATTACCTACATAGGCAGTGCCTTTCATCTCGCAAATTCCGCGTCGGATGGGGGTCGATAATTCCATCTTGAGGATGAGAGTATCGCCTGGTCTGACCATGTGTTTGAATTTGCAATTATCGATCTTGATGAAATAGGTATCGTATTGACCCTCGCCGCTCAGATTAATAGCTAAAATGCCTCCACATTGCGCCAGGGCTTCTACCTGCAAAACACCAGGCATTACTGGATTACCTCTTTCCAGCACATTGGGATCCTAAGCTTAGAATTCCACGTGGACAAGTTGTCGCG